>Ga0265298_10000343_pt1 | contig 70259 bp, 57 predicted proteins | sample AusTroGonzalo_MG_3_FD_193486 | JGI IMG/M metagenome (GOLD analysis project Ga0265298, IMG submission 193486) | Bovine rumen microbial communities from tropical cattle in Woodstock, Queensland, Australia - Gonzalo_01 | ecosystem: Host-associated > Mammals > Digestive system > Stomach > Rumen ... | reverse complement strand
AGCAGTATCCGGATATCGTGACCGCCAATATGAACGGGACACCTTACTATACCAATTCCAGCCATCTGCCTGTCGGCTTCAGCGAGGATATTTTCTCCGCGCTGGATGTGCAGGATGAACTGCAGACGCTCTATACCTCCGGCACCGTATTCCATGCCTTCCTGGGGGAGAAGCTGCCGGACTGGAAAGCCGCAGCAAACCTGGTGCGCAAGATTGCGGAGAACTACAAGCTGCCCTACTACACGATGAGTCCCACCTACTCGGTTTGCAAGGATCACGGCTACCTGACAGGCGAGCAGTATGTTTGCCCGCATTGCGGCGCGAAGACCGAGGTATACAGCCGGATTACCGGCTACTATCGTCCGGTGCAGAACTGGAACGACGGCAAAGCACAGGAATTCCGTGACCGCAAGGTTTATGACATCGGCCACAGCCGTCTGACTCACTCCGGTCCCGTGATGGTTGCGCCTCAGGAAGCTCCCGCGCAGGAAGAACCTGTGGAGCAGCCGGAGAAAGAAACGAAGACCGCCGGCAACGCCCGCGCAATCCTGTTTGTGAGCGCGACATGCCCCAACTGCAAACTTGCGATCAGCATGCTGGAAAAAGCCGGCTTCCTGTTCAAAAAAGTGCTGGCTACTGAGAATGTGGAGCTGACGAACCAGTATGGCGTCAAACAGGCGCCCACGCTGGTAGTGCTGGGACCGAAGCCCGGTGATTTTACGAAGTACAAAGGTGTTTCCGAGATCAAGGGTATGCTGACGGCCCGCCAGGTTGGCTGATGCAGTGCGAAAAAACCGGGGACGCAATCGCGTCCCCTTTTTTGGAGGAACGATATGACAGATATTATCGTGGTCGGCGGAGGCCCGGCAGGGATGACGGCTGCGCTGTATGCCCAGCGGAACGGAAAGACGGCGCTTGTGCTGGAAAAGCATGGGTTCGGAGGTCAGATTACCTACAGTCCCAAGGTGGAAAACTGGCCCGGTACAGCCCAGATGAGCGGAAACGAATATGCGGAAGCGCTTCTGGACCAGATCATGAATCAGGGCGCCGAAGTGGATCTGGCCGAGGTTACGAAGATCGAGGATCACGGAAATTTCAAGCGGGTCTATACAGATGACGGACAGGTGCGGGATGCAAAAGCTGTGGTGATCGCTACGGGCGTGAAGCACCGGATGCTCGGCTTGCCGGGAGAGAACGAATTGGTGGGCGAGGGGATCAGTTTCTGCGCCGTATGTGACGGAGATTTTTATTCCGGAAAGACTGTCTGCGTGGCAGGCGGCGGTAATTCCGCATTGCAGGAAGCCATCCTGCTGGCCGGGAAGTGCGAAAAGGTGATTATGCTGCAGGATCTGCCTGAGTTTACCGGGGAGAAAAAACTGCAGGATATTCTTTTTGAGCGGCCTAATGTGGAAAAGCATACCGGTGTGAAGATCACGGCCCTGAACACCGAGAACGGAATTCTCCGGAGCGTAACCGTTGAGCCGCAGGCGAGCGGCGAAACAAGGAATGTAGCCTGTGACGGTTTATTCGTTGCGATCGGGTTGATTCCTGAAAATGATGCCTTTGCGGAACTGGCGGATCTGAATGCCTGGGGATATTTTGACAGCGATGAAAATTGCATCACCCGGACTCCGGGAATCTATGCAGCCGGGGATTGCCGGAGCAAGAAGGTCAGGCAGCTGACGACCGCCGTGGCGGACGGTGCAGCAGCGGCACTGGCGGCATGCAGGTATATTGATGCATGTGGGGAATGATGTGGGGGCTTTCCGATCGCCCTCTTAGACCCCTTCGGGGTGTAAGGAAAAATGAAAGAATGCGGGAATAAACAGAAAGCGCGGATTCCTTTGCGGGAATCCGCGCTGCGTTTTCCTGGTGATTATCCGATCAGGATCTGTTTCTTTTCAGGGACCTTGCGGGCTTCCTTCTTAGGCAGATCAACCCTCAGCACACCGTCCTCATACTTTGCTGTGATATCCTCTTCCGTGAGGTTCTCACCGACGTAGAAGCTGCGCTGCATGGTGCCGGCATACCGCTCCTGGCGAAGCAGCTTGCCTTCTTTCTCTTCCTTGTTCTCCAGGTTCTTTTCCGTGGAGATGGTCAGATAGCCGTTCTGCAGCTCCAGATGGATTTCTTCTTTCTTGAAGCCGGGCAGGTCGACAGCGAGTTCGTAGCCGTCATTTGTTTCCTTTACATCGGTCTTCATCATCCGGGCAGCATTCTTGCCGTAAAGCATCCGCTCCGGACGGCTGAAGCCGCGGAAGAAATCACGGTCGAAATCATCAAACAGATCCATCATATTTTCACCGAAAACAGCAGGCAGGAAAGAACTCATACAAAACCCTCCAATCATTTCTTCCGGTTCCGATCTGGATCCGAACCGGGGAATTTCATTCTGTGGTCATCAGCCACCCCGCTCTCCCGAACGCTGATTATAGTATACATGAAAGTCAAAGAAAGTCAAAGTAATAAAAGGTCAAAAAGAAGGGCTTTTCCGTTATAATTGTGGAAAAGCTCGCGTTTTCTTCTGGAATCTCACAAAATTACGCTTTTTCTGATTCTTTCAGATGCAGCCGAATGGTCAGACCGATACAGAGCAGGTCAACTGCCATGGTACCATAAAGAATCGCGAAGCGGATCATATCCAGCTCGGGGGTGATCTCTATATTATTCCAGTCTTTTGCCGCATAGCCGATCAACAAAGCAGCAGTAGCAATGCAGATCAGGGCAGCCGGCAGAATTCCCTGTTTTTTCTTCTGCGTCAGCATGAGCGCGGCGAACGCTGCTGCAGCAAGCGGCATACTGATAAACAGGAAGGGTGCATACTCATACTTATCGAAAACAAATTCGGAAGCCATATCTGCCAGAGCGGCCAGGATCAGAACAGCCAGGCTCCAGAAAACAGCAGCTTTGCCGGGCTTGTTCCGAATGAGGAACGCAACCAGCACGATGACCAGAGTAATAATCGCAGCAAGCTGGTTCACGCGGACGAAGATGATGAGCCGCAGATAGTTATCCCGGCGCATCTGCTCCAGCAGAATCTGTGTTGTTCCGAGGATGGTGAGGAAGACCGCTGTCTGATGTCCGCGATGGAATGCTTTGCGTTCCCGTTTCAGGAGAACAATGAGCATGATCAGTGCGACCAGTGCTTCCCAGAACCAGACAAGATAACGCCATTCTTCATAGAAGTCATCATGATAGGTGCAGATAGACAAGGGGAAGAAATGAGTCCAGTCCATCTCCGCCCAACGGCCGATTCCTTCACCGGTGAAAACTTCACCAATACGGGCAAAGAAGATCACGGCACAGGCGCCGGGAGCCAGCGCGTCCAGCGCATCCAACCATTTGATGCCGGTGGCCTTTCCGGCAATCAGGGCGCCGAGAGCGCCGCCCAGCAGCGCACCGTACAGGGTGTAGCCGCCCTGCCAAGGGCGCAGCATCATGAAAAAGATGCCTTCAGCCGCTTCCAGATCCGGAGGGCAAAAGAAACACCAGCAGATATGTCCCAGCAGCAGCGCACCGAGGATAACCGCGGGCAGCAGCGGCCGGATAGCTTTTTTCCGCCAGACCAGAAGAAGGCCGGCGAGAACGCCGGCCAGAATGGTCAGACTATATGGGGTCACATACAGAGGACCCAGGGTCAGGAGTGGTTGCATCAATTAGTATATTGGGGGGCTTTCCGATCGCCCCCCAACCCCCTTCGGTCAGGATACTTTTGATTGGAGTGAGGTTTCCTACCCTTCCAACAAAGGCGCCATCGGCGCCTTTGCCCCCCAACCTCCTTCGGACAGAATCCTTTTGATGGCTTGGTTTACGGTTCGGCGGTGATAAAGTAGATCATATCAGTGATCTCGCGGATACCGCCCTTGCCGAAGCGGTTCATTTTTACACCGTTCATTACGAGACAGGCGGAATTGCCGCCGTCCAGGTTATAGGCCTGTTTGGCACCGAGATCATAGGCCAACTGAGCCAGCTGCGGTGCGGAGAAGCCGTGTACCTTGTCTGATTTGTTATCCGGCCCTTCTGTAGTAATGATCAGATAGCTGAGTTTGTCCATCTGGCAGATGCACTGGCGCTGGGCATTGATCAGCAGGCCCATCCCGGGGCCAGAACCGTATTTGTTATCTGTGATTTCGACCTTCTGTCCGTCAACCACCAGGGCAGGACCAAACATGAAACTGTGCATGATGCCGCTATATGGTGCAAAAGCATCATCGGCCGGCCGCTGGAGGATATGAAAATCACCTTCCTCATCAATGATCAGGGTATCGTAATTCCCGAAGGGCTTTTCCGGACGGATCAGAACGCCATTGCGGTAAATAATTCCTTCCCGACGGCCGGAATACCAGTCTCCGTTAATGGCGACGATGGCCTTGACATTGATCGCCTTTTTGACCGGACTGGTCTCACCGGTGACGAGGGTCCGCAGCTGACTGGGATGTGCAATCTGAATCCAGGTGAAATACACCTTGGTCTCATCGATGATTCTGTTTTCGATTTTGACATAGATGGTGCTGTCCCGGTATTCAATCGGGGCGCCGGTGGTTTCATCCAACACGAAGTTCTCTGCTTTCGCTTCATAAGGCGTGGGGAATGCTTCCTTCGGACTAGGCAGAGGGAGCAGCGGTTCCGGATTCGGGTTGGCCAGTTCGACCGGCGAATACACGGGCAGGTCAACACTTTCCGCGCCGGCATAAGGCAGGGCGGACGGCACAACAAACGGAACGAGAAGCAGCAGCAGGATCAACGGAATCAGCCACAGCAGGGGACGGCTCTTTTTCATGAAAACCTCCGACGTAAATCATTTACTTGTTTTCGGCGATCTTGTTGTTGATAGCGTCGATAACCTGCTCAGCGGGAATGCCATGAACCATGCAGGCTTCTTCCAGAGATTCGCTGCGGGAAGCGGGGCAACCCAGGCAATGCATCCCGATAGAAAGGAGGATCTCAATTGCCTCCGGGTACTGGGTAACGATTTCACCGATCAGTGTTTTGCCGTTAACATATTGTTCAGCCATTGCTAAATCCCTCCGATAAACAATAAACATTACAGCTCATCATACTATATTTAGAACGAAAAAACAAGGGAGAGCAAAGGGATCAGTATGCTTTGCGGATTAATGCCAGCAAGTCGTCATAGGTTTCGCAGGAGGGCAGTTCCGGGTGATCCTTCTTAATCTGCTCCGTGCTGCGGAAAAGAATACCGGCTTTGCTGGCCTGAATCATTCCAAGGTCGTTGTAGCTGTCCCCAGCGGCGATGGTTTCAAAGCCGATTGACTGCAGGGCCCTGACCGTGGACAGCTTGCTCTTTTCCACACGGATGTGATAGTCCGCGATCATCCCGTCCTCCCCGACCTTCAGCTCATTGCAGAAGATGGTCGGCCAGCCGAGTTTTTTCATCAGGGGAGAAGCGAACTGAGTGAAGGTATCGGAAAGAATGAGCGCCTGGGTTTCGCTGCGCAGAGTATCCAGAAACTCCTTCGCGCCGGGCATGGGATCAATGGTGGCGATGGTATTCTGAATATCCTTCAAGCCCAGTCCATGCTCCCGCAGGATGCCGAGACGCCACTTCATCAGCTTATCGTAATCGGGCTCGTCCCGTGTGGTGCGCTTCAGCTCCGGAATGCCGCTGGCCTGAGAAAAAGCGATCCAGATCTCAGGAACAAGAACTCCTTCAAGATCCAAACAAACGATATTCATAAGGTACCCCCTTAACCCCCCTTCGGATTTCCATCAGAAGGTTGCTTTTAATTGTCATTACCATATCACAGGCAAAAAAGCGGCGTCAAGAAAAAATCCCCGCCGGAGCGGGGATTCTAACGGCGGATCCTATCAGGCGGGAGTGAAAGCATCCTTACCGAGGCCGCAGATGGGGCAAACCCAATCTTCCGGGATGTCTTCCCAAGCCGTGCCGGGGGCGATGCCGCTGTCGGGATCGCCGACTTCCGGATCATAGATATAGCCGCAGGGACATTCATACTTCATGGTGAAACCCTCCTCTGTTCGATTGTTGAGCGCCCGGCGCTCTTTATCTGAGAACATCATAATCAAAGAGGAAGGGTAAGTCAATAGACAAAATGACCAGTTCCTGATATAACTGAAGCAGTATTTACAGAAGGAGGAGCAGCGATGAACAGAAAGTTGACGGTTGGTCTTGCAGCGCATGTGGATGCCGGAAAAACAACACTGTCAGAAGCCATGCTGTTCCTCAGCGGAGCCGTGCGCAGGCAGGGAAGGGTGGATCATAGGGACGCCTTTCTGGATACCGATCAGATGGAAAAAGAGCGGGGAATCACGATTTTCTCCAAGGAAGCGCGGCTGGGGTGGAAGAAGACGGATATTACACTGGTGGATACGCCAGGACATACGGACTTTGCCGGCGAAACGGAGCGGGCGATGGGCATCATGGACGTGGCAGTGCTGGTCATCAGCGCACCGGACGGAATCCAAAGCCATACACGCACAATCTGGAAACTGCTGGAGAAAAGCGGGGTTCCGGTCATTCTGTTTGTGAACAAGACAGACCGATACACGGGAAACCGGGAGGAGATGATCCATTCACTGGATTCCATGAGCGACCGGATCATCGACTTTACGGAGGATCCGGCGGAAAAGATTGCCCTGTGCGATGAAACTTGCCTGGACCTGTATCTGCGGGAGGGCGGGATTCCGGAAAGCCGGATATACTCCCTGATGCGGGAAAGGAAATTATTTCCCTGTTTTTTCGGCGCGGCGCTGCGTAATGAAGGGGTCGAACCACTACTGGATTTCCTTGCCGGATTCGCGGATGCGGTAGAACGACCAAAGGAATTCGGCGCGAAGATTTACAAGATTGCGAGGGATCCACAGGGTGCCCGGCTGACTTTTCTGAAGGTGACCGGCGGGAGCCTGAAAGCCAGGGATCCGTTAAGCTGCGAAGACGGCGAATATCCCTGGACGGAGAAAATTGCGGAGATTCGCCTTTATTCCGGGGCGCGCTTCACGGCAGTTCCGAAGGCAGAGGCAGGCGAGGTTTGCTGCGTGACCGGGCTGGCGAAGGCGATGCCCGGAGACGGATTCGGCAATGAAGCGCGCGGGAGCAGACAGACACTGCGCCCCTGCTATGCCTGCCGGGTTGTTCCGGAAAAGGGTACGGACATTCACCGAGTGCTGGACTGCCTGAAAATACTGGAGGAGGAAGAACCCCTTCTGCAGACGGAATATATTGAAACAAAGCGTGAAATCCAAGTGCATTCCATGGGGGACATTTATCTGGAGGTGTTGCGTCGGCAGATGAAAGACCGCTTCGGGATTGACATCTCCTTCGAGGACAGCGGCGTGCTGTACCGTGAGACGATCGCCGGACCGGTGGAAGGCGTCGGCCACTATGAGCCCCTGCGTCATTACGCGGAAGTACATCTGTGGCTGGAACCGCTTCCGGCGGGAAGCGGGCTTGAATTCGCAGCGGACATCTCCACGGATGATCTTGCGCTCAACTGGCAGCGGCTGATTCTGACCCATCTGCAGGAAAAGACGCACCGGGGCGTATTGACCGGATCGCCGATCACGGATATGCGGATTACGTTGATAAACGGAAAAGCACACCTCAAGCATACCGAGGGCGGAGATTTCCGCCAGGCAACCTACCGGGCTTTGCGTCAGGGCCTGATGAAGGCGAAAAGCGTGCTGCTTGAACCGTATCTGCAACTGGAGATTACCGTACCGGCGGAAAATCTCGGGCGGATTATGAACGATCTTTCTCTGATGGGAGGGAAACCTGAGGCACCCGAGGATGCGGAAGAGGGAAACCGGCGGATCCGGGCAATTGTTCCGGCGAGCACCTGCCGGAACTATGGGCGAGAACTGAACGTTCAGACGAAGGGACAGGGCCGGATGGCAGCGGCTTTCCATGCATATCTGCCCTGCGCGGACGCGGAGAGCGTGATCGTCAGGCAGGGCTATGATCCGCTCCGGGATGTAATGAATTCCCCGGATTCCGTGTTCTGTTCCCACGGTGCGGGAGTTACGGTTCCGTGGAATCAGGCGGAGCAATATATGCATTTGCCGATGAAGAGTAATTCAGAGTTCAGAATTCAGAATTCAGAATCAAAGGATGCAGGGAAAACAACCGGGAAAACTGCTCCGCTGCCGCATGAGGAGGATGAGGCACTGCGGGTTATCTTTGAGAAAACCTACGGACCTGCGAAGACAAGGCAGCTGCTGGCACCGGTGCCGAAAGAAGAACCTGCGGACAACGCGCCGGAAGAGAAACGGGCGCCGCTGCCGGAGCGGGAAATTCTGCTGGTGGACGGGTACAATGTTTTATTTGCCTGGGATGAATGGAAACCTATGCTTCCGGAGTATTTTGACGTGGCAAGAACGCAGCTGACAGATCTGATGTGCGATTATGCAGGGATGACGGGAAAAGAGGTAATCCTGGTATTTGATGCCTACAAGGTGAAGGGCAACCCGGGGTCTGCGGAGCGGTACCGGAATATTTATCTGGTTTATACACGGGAGGCGCAAACGGCTGACGCTTTTATTGAAAAAACGACACTGCTCGCCCGGCAGAAGGCGCGGGTACGCGTGGTAACCTCCGACCGGCCGGAACAACTGATCGCCCTGGGGAACGAAGCAATGCGAACTTCTGCAAGGGAATTCAGGCGCGAAGTGGAACAGGTGCAGGGAAGCATTGCGGAGTTCATCGAAAAAAACAACCGCCCCGGGACAGAGCGGTCAATTGAACGGCTTTACAAGGAAGCGTGGAAAAAAGAAAAGGGGGCTTTCCGATCGCCCCCTTAAACCCCTTCGGATACAATGGTTAGCCTTTGGAAAAAGGAGAAAGGGGCTTTCCGATTATGATTTTGTCTTTTTACTCATGAGAATCAGGACGATAATCAGGATTAAGGGGAAAACGCTGCCGGCGAGCATGCCGGACTGGAGACGGTCCCCGGACTGCTGGGTAATTGTCCCGACGAGACTCGGCCCGAAGGCACCGCCCAGATCACCGGCCATGGCCAGCATGGCGAAGAGCGCCGTGCCACCCCGCGGCAAGCGAGGCGAGGTGAGGCTGATGGTTCCGGGCCACATGATGCCCACGGAGAAACCACAGAGAACACAGCCGATCAGCCCCAGGACGGGACTGGAAGACAGGCTTGCCAACAGATAACAGCACAGACACAGGATACCTGACCCGAGCATGAAGCGGGTCAGGTTCATTTTCGGCCCGTATTTCCCGTAAAGGACGCGGCAAATGCCCATGGTCACCGCAAAAAGGCAGGGACCAACCAGATCGCCGACAGTCTTGGAGAAGCCGAGGGCGGCCTCAGTGAAGGCGGAAGCCCACTGAGCCATGGACAGTTCGGAGGCGCCGGCGCAAACCATCAGGATGATGGCAAGCCAGAAAACCGGCACTTTGAAGAGTTCGCGAAGGGTCATCCCTTCGCCTTTCTCCGTCAGGTGCTCGATGGGGCAGGTGGCAAAATTGTATATATTATACAGAGGAATCAGCGCCCAGATGCAGGCCAGCCAGCGCCAGTGCTCAATGCCGAAGACGGCGAAGAACAGGGTTGAGAACAGGATGACGCCGACACAGCCCCAGCAATAGAAGGAATGCAGGGTGCTCATAACAGCATCCTTATGCTCGAAGGGACAGGCTTCCACAATGGGGCTGCCGAGGACTTCCAGGAGACCACTGCCGATGGCATAGACGATGACACAGATCATGATACCAACAAAAGGATCGGCGAAGAGATCGGGAATGAAGGCAAGACCAGCCAGCCCCATGGCGCTGGTCAGGGCGGAGGTAATGACGCTGCGGCGGTAACCGATGCGGTCCACGTATTTGGCGCAGAAGACGTCGATGATTAACTGGGTCAGGAAGAAAGCCGTAGGGATCAGGGCAATCTGTCCCAGGGAGATCGCATAGTCGGAGTGAAATTTGAGAAAGAGGAGGGGCGCGAAGTTGGCACAGATGGCCTGGGTGATAAAACCCAGATAGCAGGCCAGCAAGGTTTTGTTATAGTTTTTATTCATAACCGCGCTCCTTTTCTTTCAAATGACAGCATTATATACTTTGAATTTTACACCTCTTCCGGCCGTATGCGGCTACCTTCTCCTCGACGAGGAAGGCTATTACATTGATGAGTATAACAACAACAGGGATAAAAGAAAAGCGGGATGCGATCAAAACGCATCCCGTAAGAAGAAATAAGGGGACATTCCGCAAGGAATCGCACGCGCACCGCGGACGATGTGCCATCTCGCGCACCCCGCGCGACATCGCCCAAACCCCTTCGGTCAAATTTGGGGGAGACGGGTGCGGAAGGCTTTGAGCTCTTCGTCGGTGGGAATATAGTCGTCCATTTTGCCGTCATGGAACTTTTCATAGGCTACGAGATCAAAGTAACCGGTGCCGGTGAGGCCGAAGAGGATGGTTTTTTCTTCACCGGTTTCCCTGCACTTCATGGCTTCATCGATCGCCGCGCAGATCGCATGGCTGCTTTCCGGGGCGGGCAGGATGCCTTCGGTGCGGGCAAAGGTTTCCGCAGCTTCGAAGACGCGGGTCTGAGGCACGGAGACGGCTTCCATCATTTTGTCATCATAGAGCTGGGACAGGATGGGGCTCATGCCGTGATAGCGCAGGCCGCCGGCGTGGTTCGGGGCGGGGATGAAATCGGAACCCAGGGTGTACATCTTTGCCAGGGGGCAGACCATGCCGGTGTCGCAGAAGTCATAGGCATAGACGCCACGGGTCAGGCTCGGGCAGGAAGCGGGTTCCACGGCGACGAAGCGGTAATCCGCTTCGCCCCGGAGCTTTTCGCCCATAAAGGGGGCGATGAGGCCGCCGAGGTTGCTGCCGCCGCCGGCGCAGCCGATAATGACGTCAGGCTTGATGCCATACTTATCCATGGCGATTTTGGTTTCCATGCCGATGACGGACTGATGCAGGAGTACCTGGTTCAGCACACTGCCCAGTACATACCGGTAACCGGGGGTGCCGACAGCCACTTCCACCGCCTCGGAGATCGCGCAGCCGAGGGAACCGGTGGTGCCGGGATGCTCGGCGAGGATCTTCTGGCCGACCTGGGTGGTCATGGAGGGGGAGGGCGTGACGGACGCTCCATAGACGCGCATAACTTCACGGCGGAAGGGCTTCTGCTCATAGGAGACCTTCACCATGAAGACTTTGCAGTCCAGCTCGAAATACGCGCAGGCCATGGAGAGGGCTGTGCCCCACTGGCCGGCGCCGGTCTCGGTGGTGACGCCTTTGAGGCCCTGCTTTTTGGCGTAATAGGCCTGGGCGATGGCGGAGTTCAGCTTGTGGCTGCCGCTGGTGTTGTTGCCCTCAAATTTATAATAGATCTTCGCGGGGGTGTTCAGCTTCTTTTCAAGACAGTAGGCCCGGACCAGGGGAGAGGGGCGGTACATTTTGTAGAAATCCAGAATTTCCTGGGGAACCGGGTACTCACGGGTTTCGTTGTCCAGTTCCTGCCTGACCAGGTCTTCACAGAAGACGCCGGAAAGCTCCTCGGCGGTCATGGGCTGATGGGTGCCGGGGTTTAGCAGGGGAGCGGGCTTGTTCTTCATATCGGCCCGCAGGTTGTACCAGAATTTGGGCATCTCGTTTTCGTTCAGGTAGATCTTGTAGGGGATTTCGTTCATGGACATGGTGCAGGCTCCTTTCTTTATTGTCGGGACAAAATAAACCTGTCCCAGATTGTTTTGCTGGGACAGGTCTGATAAATCAACCTGCGGTGCCACCCGGCTTGGCGCTTGCGCGCCCGCTCACTGCGTACACAATGATACGCGAACCTTTGATGACGGAGGGTCGGCTCCGTCTCACATACTCAGGCTGACGCCCTTTCTGCTCGCCCTCAGAAGTCCATTCCTTTTCCCGGTTCCTGCCGCGTTTCCACCGACGGCGGCTCTCTGCGAAGAACGGAGGGAAAGTACTCACTCTTCCTCAACGGTTTAGCAAAGCATAGCATACCCGCTTTTGGTTTTCAAGAGGGCGGATTGTATTTCAAATGTTTTTAGCGCGGTAAAGCAATAAACCCCGTTGACAAGGGTCCGGTTCATGAGATAAAATCCCGGCAAACGAAGAGAAAGGCGGCGGAGCAGATGATGCGGAACATGAATACCGGTCTCGAAACCTTCCGCCAGACAGTTGAACAGATGAATGGGACCGCAGGACGTGCTGCGCGTTTCTTTTTTGGCTGGTGGTCCTGGCGGAGCAGTCTGCCCGTCTGTGAGAACTGCTGAGTCTACCGGAGTATCAAAGCGGCTCTTCCAGGCGGAAAGGCCGCTTTTTTCAATGTTCTGTACCTTTGATCAAATTGATTAACGGATGGACGCAAAGGAGGGGAAAAGAGACAGTGCAGATGGAGTTTGTCAGGCGGATGCCGCAGCCCCAGGAACTGATGCGGGACCATCCCGTGAGCGTCGGCCTGAAAGCGCGGAAAGCGGAGCGGGACAGGCAGATCACGGAGATCCTGACCGGAAAAGATCCGAGGTTTCTGCTGATCATCGGTCCCTGCTCGGCCGACCGGGAGGATGCGGTGCTGGAATACATGCACCGGCTGGCGGAGACGGAGAAGCAGGTCAGCAGCCGGCTGATGATTATTCCCCGGGTTTATACCAACAAGCCCCGGACCCGCGGTGTCGGCTACAAAGGAATGCTGCATCAGCCGGACGTCGGCAAGGCGGAAGACCTGCTGGCGGGAATCATCGCAATCCGCCGGCTGCATACGAGGATCCTGGAAGAGACGGGTTTCAGCTGCGCGGATGAAATGCTGTATCCTTCCAACTACAGCTACCTTTCAGACCTGCTGAGTTATGTGGCGGTAGGCGCGAGAAGCGTGGAAAACCAGGAACACAGACTGGTCGCAAGCGGCCTGGGGGTGCCGGTCGGGATGAAGAACCCCAGCGCCGGGGACATCCGCGTGATGATGAACTCAATTGCGGCGGCCCAGAGTCCGCAGGAATTCATCTATCGTACATGGGAGGTGCACACTGCCGGGAATCCACTGGCGCACGCGATTCTGCGGGGATATGTGGATAACTTCGGGAGAAGCCACGCGAACTATCATTATGAGAACCTGCGGGAACTGCTGAACCTGTACGGGGAAAGCGGACTGCAGAACCCGGCGGTGATTGTGGACGCAAACCACAACAACTCCGGCAAGCAGTATTTGGAGCAAATCCGGATCTGCAAGGACGTGATGCACAGCCGCGCGCTGGACGGTAATATCCGGACCCTGGTCAAGGGACTGATGGTGGAGAGCTATCTGGAAGACGGAAGCCAGGAAGTGGGCGGAGGTGTTTTCGGGAAATCCATTACCGATCCCTGCCTGGGCTGGGAGAAAACGAGAGAACTGATCCTGAAGCTGGCCGAACTGGCAGTATAGATCACAGGAGGGAAAACATGATCCGGCAGTTATCTATTTTTGCGGAAAACAAACGGGGCGCGATGTATGAGATCACGAAGGTGCTGACGGAAGCGCAGATCAACATGAACACGCTGGTGACCAACGACAGCGCGGAATTCGGGATCATCCGCATGTTGGTGTCAGACACAGACAAGGCATTCGAAAGCCTGAAAGAAGCCGGCTATCTGTGTCACTGCGACACGGTGGCGGCGGCGGAGATCGGGGATGAGTGCGGGAGCCTGAACGCGTTGCTGGAAATCCTGAACCGAGGGAATATCAACCTGGATTACCTTTATGTGACATATTCCGGACTGAGCCGGAAGCCGGTGGCGATCCTGCGGTCGGTTGATATCATGGAGGTGGAGGAGTTCCTGCGGGGAAAAGGGTATGAGATGCTGGAGAGGGTTGAGTGAAGAGTATGAAAGTGATACCGAACCTGGAAACGCTGAAGGCGCTGGCGCAGGAAGGAAAGTATGATGTGGCGCCGGTACGGTGTGAACTGCTGAGCGATATCCGGACGCCCATTGAGGCACTGAAGATCCTGAAAAATGTGTCCACCCACTGTTTTATGCTGGAAAGCGTGACGGAGCGGGAAAAATGGGGACGCTACACCTTCCTCGGATTTGATCCGAAGATGAGCATTACCTGCACGGACGGGCGGATGGAAGCCGGCAGCCTGACGCTGGAAACAAAGGATCCTTCCGCCTGCCTGCGGCAGATCCTTTCGGGCTACAGAAGCCCGCGGCTGGAGGGGATGCCGCCGTTCACGGGCGGTTTGGTGGGCTACTTTGCCTACGACTATCTGACGTACAGCGAACCGACGGCAAAGCGAGAGGTTCCGGACAGCGAGGCCTTTAAGGACGTTGACCTGATGCTGTTCGACAAGGTGATCTGCTATGACAACTATCAGCAAAAGATTCTCCTGATTGCGAATGTATCCCTGAAAGACGTGGAAACCGGATATAACAGGGCGGTCATGGAACTGGAGAGCCTGCGCAATCTGATCCTGCACGGGGAGGCAAAGACGGAGCCGGGCGGGAGGATGACCGGAGAGGTTCAGGCCCTGTTTGACCGGGATAGCTACTGCGGGATGGTGGAGAAGGCCAAGCATTATATTCGTGAAGGAGATATTTTTCAGATTGTGCTGAGCAACCGGCTTGAAGCGCCTTTTGAGGGCAGCCTGCTGAACACTTACCGGGTGCTGCGGACGTTGAACCCTTCCCCGTATATGTTCTACTTCTCCGGAACGGACGTGGAAGTAGCCGGGGCGAGCCCGGAGACCCTGGTGAAGCTGGAAAACGGCGTGCTGCACACTTTCCCTCTGGCCGGCACCCGCCCCCGGGGACGGACGGAGGAAGAGGACAGGGCGCTCGAGAAGGAGCTGCTGGCGGACGAAAAGGAACTGGCGGAACACAACATGCTGGTCGACCTGGGGCGCAACGACCTGGGGCGGATCTCCAGATTCGGGACGGTGGAAGTGGAAAAACTGCACTCGATCGAGCGGTACTCCCATGTCATGCACATCGGCTCCACGGTCCGGGGAGAGATCCGGGAGGACCGCGACGCGCTGGACGCCATCGAGGCGGTGCTGCCCGCGGGTACGCTGAGCGGCGCGCCAAAGATCCGGGCCTGTCAGCTGATCGGCGAGCTGGAGAACAACAAGCGGGGAATTTACGGCGGCGCGATCGGCTATATTGACTTTACCGGCAACATGGACACCTGCATCGCGATCCGGATCGCCTACAAGAAAAACGGAAAAGTGTTCGTCCGCAGCGGGGCGGGGATTGTAGCGGATTCGGTGCCGGAAAAGGAATATGAAGAGTGCCTGAACAAGGCCCGGGCATCGCTCAGGGCGCTGGAGACGGCAGGAGAGGTGCAGAGCTGAGCGCCCGCAGTGCGGGATGAAGCGAAGCGGAAGCACAATGAGCAAAGGAGAATGGCAAGCGGCAGCGCAGGCAGGCGATTATTGCGAATTGAGGTGGAAGGATGATCCTGCTGATTGACAATTATGACAGCTTTTCCTATAACTTGTATCAGATGCTCGGCGCGCTGAACCCGGACATCCGGGTAATCCGGAACGACGCGATGACGGTGGAGGAGATCCGGGAGCTGGGACCCAGCCATATCATTCTGAGCCCGGGACCGGGACGGCCGGAGAACGCGGGAATCATTGTGGAGGCGGCTGCCACGGTTTGCCGGGAGATTCCGACGCTGGGTGTCTGCCTCGGGCATCAGGCGATCTGTCTGGCCTACGGCGGAAAGGTGACCTACGCATCGCGGCTGATGCATGGGAAGCAGTCCATGACTCGGTTCAATCCGGATTGTCCGCTGTTTGCCGGGATGCCGGAGGAGGCGCCGGTGGCCAGGTACCATTCACTGGCGGCGGAGGAAGGGAGCCTGCCGGAATGTCTGAAGGTGACGGCCAGGACGGTTGAAGGCGAGATCATGGGGGTCATGCACAGGGACGTGCCGATTTACGGGGTGCAGTTTCATCCGGAGAGCATCATGACTCCTGATGGAAAGCAGATGCTTTCCAATTTCCTTGAATTATAAGGGAGAATGATAAGGGGGCTTCAGACCCCTTCGGCCAGAATGAGTTTATTTGTAAATTTATAATTGGAGGAAGAGAAGAATGATCAAGGAAGCCATTGTGAAGATCGTGAACAAGGGAGACCTGAGTTACGACGAAGCCTATGCTGTGATGAACGAGATCATGAGCGGCGAGACGACCGCGACCCAGAACGCGGCTTTTCTGGCGGCACTGAGTACCAAGAGCGCGCGGGCGGAGACCCGGGATGAGATTGCCGGCTGTGCGGCGGCGATGCGGGACCACGCGATCAAAGTGGAGACCGGGATGGATGTGCTGGAGATCGTCGGAACCGGCGGAGACAACGCCCACAGTTTCAACATTTCCACTACTTCAGCGCTGGTCGCGGCGGCGGGCGGTGTGAAGGTCGCCAAGCACGGGAACCGGGCGGCATCCTCCAAATGCGGAACGGCGGACTGCCTGGAGGCGCTGGGAGTGAACATCGACCAAAGCCCGGAAAAGTGTATCGAGATGCTGAAGGAAGCCGGAATGTGCTTCTTCTTCGCCCAGAAGTATCACACGTCCATGAAGTATGTGGGCGCAATCCGGAAGGAACTGGGTTTCCGCACGGTATTCAACATTCTGGGGCCACTGACCAATCCCGCCAGCCCGTCGATGCAGCTGCTGGGGGTCTATGACGAATATCTGGCGGAACCGCTGGCCCAGGTGCTGATCAGCCTGGGTGTGAAGAAGGGTATGGTGGTCTACGGGCAGGACAAACTGGATGAGATTTCCGCCAGCGCGGAGACAACCGTGTGCGAATTCCGGGACGGATGGTACCGCAAGAGTTTAATCAGACCGGAAGACTTCGGACTGAGCCGTTGCAGCAAAGCGGATCTGGTGGGCGGAACCCCGGACCGGAACGCGGAAATTACCCGGGCCATTCTCAACGGAGAAGAACACGGACCGAAGCGGACCGCGGTGTTGATGAACGCCGGCGCGGCCCTGATGATCGGCGGAAAGGCGGAAAACCTGCAGGATGGAATTGCCCTGGCCGGCGAACTGCTGGACAGCGGGGCGGCGGAACGAACCCTGGAGAAAGTGATCGAGGTCAGCAACCGATGAATATTCTGGACCAGCTGGCTGCCTATGCCCGGGAGCGGGTGGCCGCAGACCGGCGCAAAGTACCGGAAGAAGCGCTGAGGGAGCAGTGCGCTCTGCTGGGTCCGGGAAACGGGGATCAATTTACGCAGGCGCTGAAGAAGCCCGGACTGTCTTTCATCTGCGAAGTGAAGAAGGCTTCCCCCTCGAAGGGAATCATCGCGGAGGAGTTTCCGTATGTCCGGATTGCGGAGGAGTATGAAGCCGCGGGGGCGGAGGCGATCTCCTGCCTTACGGAACCGAAGTGGTTCCTCGGATCAGACCGGATCTTTCAGGAGATCCGGCAGGCGGTCGGGACGCCGATGCTCCGAAAGGATTTTACCGTCAGCACGTATCAGATTTACCAGGCGCGCACGATGGGCGCGAATGCGGTGCTGCTGATCTGCGCGATCCTGGACAGGCGGGAGCTGGAAACGTATCTCGCGCTGAGCAGGGAACTCGGGCTGGCGGCGCTGACGGAGACGCATGACGAGATGGAGATTGAAAAAGCCGTGAGCTGCGGCGCGGAAATCATCGGGGTGAACAACCGGAACCTGAAGGATTTCTCCGTGAATATCGCCAACGCGGAACGCCTGCGGGAAAAGGTGCCGGCGGACTGCCTGTTTGTGGCGGAAAGCGGTGTGAGCGGGCCGGAGGACGCGGAGCGGATTCGCCGGTCCGGCGCGGACGCGGCGCTGGTGGGCGAGGCGCTGATGCGCGCCGGAGATAAAGCGGCTATGCTGAACATGTTAAGGAGAACGGAATGACAAAGATCAAGCTTTGCGGACTGCGCAGGGAGGCGGACATTGAGGCGGCCAATGAACTGCGGCCGGACTACATCGGCTTTGTGTTTGCCGGGAAGAGCCGGCGGGCGGTTGACCGGGAAACGGCGGTCCGGCTGAAAGCACTGCTGAGCAGGGAAATTCAGGCAGTCGGTGTGTTCGTGAACGCACAGCCGGAGACGGTGGCTTTTCTGCTGGAGGAGGAAGTGATCGACCTGGCCCAGCTGCACGGGCAGGAGGACGAGGAATATATCTCAAGGCTGCGGGAGTTGACGGATAAACCCCTGATTCAGGCGTTCCGGATCAGAAACGCCGAAGACGCGAGGCGGGCGGAAAAGAGCACTGCGGAATATATCCTGCTGGACGCCGGAGCGGGAGACGGGAAAACTTTCGAATGGGAACTGGCGGAAAGCGTGGAAAGGCCGTATTTCTTGGCCGGCGGGCTGACGCCGGAAAACGCGGGAGAAGCGGCGGAGCGCCTGCATCCCTTTGCACTGGACGTATCGAGCGGCATTGAGACGGACGGATGGAAGGATCCGGCCAAAATGCGCGCTTTTGTGAATCATGTCAGGAGGAAAGAAAGATGACCAATCCGAGAGGACGATTCGGAATCCACGGGGGACAGTATATCCCGGAAACGCTGATGAACGCCGTGATTGAACTGGAGGAAGCATACGACCGGTACCGGGAGGACCCGGCGTTTAACCGGGAACTGGAAACGCTGTTCAACGAATACGCGGGGCGGCCCTCCCGCCTGTACTTCGCCGAAAAGATGACGAAAGACCTGGGCGGGGCGAAGATCTATCTCAAACGCGAGGACCTGAACCATACCGGCGCCCACAAGATCAACAACGTGCTCGGACAGGCATTGCTGGCGAAGAAAATGGGCAAGACCCGCCTGATCGCCGAAACGGGTGCGGGGCAGCACGGGGTGGCGACCGCCACGGCGGCGGCTCTGATGGGGATGGAATGTGTGGTGTTCATGGGAGAGGAAGACACGAAACGCCAGGCACTGAACGTATACCGGATGCGGCTGCTGGGAGCGGAGGTCATCCCTGTCACGACCGGAACCGCAACGCTCAAGGACGCCGTATCAGAGGCAATGCGGGAATGGACAAAGCGGATCAGCGACACGCATTACTGCCTGGGCTCCGTGATGGGACCGCATCCTTTTCCGACGATTGTGCGGGATTTCCAGGCGGTGATCAGCAGGGAGATCAAAGCGCAGATACAGGAGAAGGAAGGACGGCTGCCGGACGCCGTGATTGCCTGCGTGGGCGGCGGATCAAACGCCATCGGCAGTTTTTACCACTTTATCGGAGACGAAAGCGTACGGCTGATCGGCTGCGAAGCGGCGGGCCGGGGAATTGACACCTTTGAGACCGCAGCGACGGTGAACACCGGCAGGGTGGGCATTTTTCACGGGATGAAGAGCTATTTTTGCCAGGATGAATACGGGCAGATCGCGCCGGTCTATTCCATATCCGCGGGACTTGACTATCCGGGCATCGGGCCGGAGCACGCATGGCTGCATGACACGGGACGGGCGGAATATGTGCCGGTAACGGATGAGGAAGCGGTGTGTGCGTTTGAATACCTGGCAAGGACGGAGGGAATTATTCCGGCGATCGAATCTGCCCACGCAGTAGCGTACGCGCAGAAGCTGGCGCCGGAAATGGGAAAAGACCGGGTCATCGTGATTACGATCTCCGGGAGAGGCGACAAGGACTGTGCCGCGATTGCGAGATACAGGGGGGAGGATCTGCATGAATAAAGCCGGAGAGGAAAGGATCAAACAGGCATTCGGAAAGGGAAAAGCGTTCATTCCGTTCATTACCTGCGGTGACCCGGATCTGCAGACAACCGCAGCGTGCGTGCGGGAGATGGTTCGCAGCGGCGCGGACCTGATCGAACTCGGGATTCCTTTCTCGGATCCGACGGCCGAGGGACCGGTGATCCAGGGAGCAAATCTGCGCGCCCTGACCGGCGGTGTGACAACGGACCGGATTTTTGATCTGGTGCGGGAACTGCGCCGGGACGTGACGGTTCCGCTTGTATTCATGACCTATGCCAACGTCGTTTTTTCATACGGCGCGGAGCGTTTTCTTGCCACCTGCGCGGAAACGGGGATTGACGGGCTGATTCTGCCGGATCTTCCTTTTGAGGAAAAGGAAGAGTTTCTGAGCGTCTGCAAAGAGCATGGGGTCGCACTGATCAGCCTGATCGCCCCGACCAGCGAAAACCGGGTCGCCATGATCGCCGGGGAAGCGGAGGGATTTATCTATCTGGTTTCCAGCCTGGGCGTTACAGGTGTGCGCAGCAGCATTACCACCGATCTTGAACCGATTGTCCGCACTATCCGCGCGAACACGGACGTTCCCTGCGCGATCGGCTTCGGAATCTCGAACCCCGAACAGGCAAAAACGATGGCGGGGAAGGCGGACGGGGTCATCGTCGGCTCGGCCATCGTGAAGATTATCGCGCAGTACGGAAAGGATGCTGCGCCGTATGTCGGCGCGTTTGTGAAAGAGATGAAAGACGCGGTCAGATGACTTCGGAATAGCTGCCGAGGTAAGTGAACTGATCCAGCGTTGCGTCCAGTTCCTCAATGAACCGGGCGAAGGACGGAGAGGCGACAGAGACATCCAGGTCAAAATAGAACATGAACTCGAAATCCCTGCCCGGAATCGGCCGGCTTTCCAGCTTGGTCAGGTTGATGCCCTGGGCGTTGAAACGGCTCAGCAGCTGATACAGGGCGCCGGGACGGTCCTGAAGCACGAGCATCAGGGAAGTACGGTTTGCCCCGGGGTAGATCTCCGGTTTTTTGGAGATGCAGATAAAGCGGGTGTGATTATTGCTGTTGTTCTGGATTCCGGTTTCCAGAATGTCCAGGCCGTACAGCGGTGCGCAGTGCGCGGAGGAGATGGCGGCCAGATCTGTCCGCCCGCTGTCCCGGACCATCCGCGCTGCCGCGGCGGTGTTGGAGCAGACGTTCACATGCCATTCCGGGCGGGCAGCCAGGAAAACGGAACACTGCTGGAGGGCCTGCTCATGGGAGCAGACTTCCCGGATCTGATCCGGTTTCACGCCGGGCAGGGCAAGCAGGGTGTGATCAATCCTGATCCGGGCGGAGCGAACGATATAGCAATGATGCCGGATCATCTGGTCGTAAACGCTGTTGACGGAACCGGCCAGGCTGTTTTCGATGGGCAGGATGCCATAGCGGCACTGCCCGTTTTCAATGGCGGTGAAGACATCCGTGAAGGTACGAAAGTAAGTGATTGAAGGATAACGGAAGATTTTTTCGCAGGCCAGCTGGGAATACGCGCCTTCCACACCCTGACAGGCGACGGGAGCCTTTTCCGGGAAGAGGGACGGGGTGCCGGCGACTGTCTCCCCGATCATCCGACCGAGCGCGCTTTGCGGGCGGGCGTCCATCTGCTGGCGGAGCCTGCTCTGATCAAGAATCAGCTGATACAGGGCGCGGATGCCCTGCTCGTTCTCCTCGCCGGCCAGGTCGACAACTTTATATAAGAGCGCACGCTCCCGTTCGCTGTCCCGGACGGGGAGGTTGTTTTGACGCTTGTATTCCCCGATGAGGCGGGAGGTTTCCATTCGTTTGCAGTAGAGATCCACCAGACCGCGGTCAATGGTGTCGATACGCTGGCGCAGTTCCTGAATATCCATCTCAATTCCATCCTTCATTGGCAATGGCACATCAATTGGTGACGGCACATTTTACCACGTTGTGTTATCCCGGGCAACATGATATGATAACCGCAGAACCGGGGAAGAGTATGAACGGAACAGGAGAGACGGGATGAGAGCATTTATCTGGGATCTGGACGGGACATTGCTGGATTCCTACGGGGTGATCACTTCCAGCGCGGTTGACGCGCTGAAGGATTACGGGATTCCGGCTGAACCGGAGGAGTTGTTGCGGTATATGAAAAACCAATCCCTGACCTCATATCTCCGGAAGGCAAGCGTGAAATCCGGTGTTCCTTTTGAAAAACTGCTTGACCGGTACACTGAAATTACCCATGGCCGGGACGACCGGATTACCTTGATGAGCGGAGCTGCGGAAACGCTGCGCGGGCTGAAGGAAGGCGGCGGCGCCAACTATGTTTACACCCACCGGGGAAATTCCGCCTTTACGGTTCTGGAGCGGCTCGGCGTTCTGGGAGAGTTTGACGACCTGATTACAAATGAGAACGGGTTCGCACCGAAACCTTCCGGGGACGGGATCCGGGAGCTGATGCGCAGGTACGGGCTGAAACCGGAGGAAAGCTGCTATATCGGCGACAGACCGATGGATATTCTCTGCGCCCGGGACGCGGGAGTGACGGCAGTGCTTTTTCGGCCTGCTGACGGCTGTGTGGAGCCGATCGGAATGGAAGATCTGATTGTTGCGGAATTATCGGAAATCAGGAGTCTGATTGGATGAACTTACTGAAGATTTCGCAGGAAGAAAAGGGAATATACAGCCGGATCATGAAGCTGACCGGACCGATTATTCTGCAGAACCTGCTGAGCGCCTTTGTCACCTCGGCAGACGTAGTGATGCTGAATTTTGTGGGGCAGGAGCATATCTCAGCCGTGTCGCTGGCGACCCAGTACGCGACGGTCCTGTTCATGGTTCTTTATGGGCTCGGGACAGGCGTGACGATGCTGAGCGCTCAGTACTATGGCAAGGGCGATATGCGCGCGATTGACGCGGTGGAAGGGATTGCGTTGCGTTTCTCCGTCAGCGTGACGCTGGTGTTCGGTCTGGCTGCGCTGACCGTGCCTGAATTTATGATGCGGGTTTTCACACCGGATCCGCAGCTGATTGCGATCGGCGCGGAGTATCTGCGGAACGTATCCGTGGCATATATCTGCTGGGGCCTGATCGAGATCTATCTGGCAGCTCTGCGTTCGGTGGGCCGTGTGGGAATCAGCACGGCGTTGAATACGGTGGCTTTTTCTCTGAACATCCTGCTGAATGCTGTGTTTATCTTCGGCTTGTTCGGTGCGCCGAAGCTCGGTGCGGCGGGTGTTGCGCTGGCGACCTCCATCTCCCGCGTGGTCGAACTGATCCTGGTTCTGTTGGTCTCCGCACGGAGCAAGGATGTCAAACTGAAACTCTCCTATATGTTTATCCGGAGTAAGGTGCTGTTTAGGGATTTCCTGAGAATGGCGATGCCGGCGACGCTGAATGATGTCAGCTGGGGGCTGGCTTTTTCCATGTACTCGGTGATCATCGGGCAGTTTCTGGGAACGGACATGGTGGCGGCCAATTCCTTCACATCACTGGTACGGACGTTCGGCACGGTGCTGTGCTTCAGTGTGGCCAGCGGCGGCGGGATTCTGTTGGGGCAGATGATGGGTAACGGCCAAATGGAGGAGGCGGAAAAGAGTGCCGGCGCGCTGATGAAGCTGACGGTTCTTTCCGGGATCATCGGCGGACTGATTGTGCTGGCAGCGATGCCGTTTGTGCTGCGGTTTGCCAATCTGACGGAGACGGGAAAGGGCTACCTGAAAGGGATGCTGCTGATCAATACCTACTACGTAATGGGGCAGGCGGTCAACACTACGCTGATTGCCGGCGTTTTCCGGGCGGGCGGGGACAGCCGCTTCGGATTTATCTGCGATACGATTGACATGTGGTGCTACGCGGTGCCGCTTGGCTTTCTGGCCGCGGCAGTGCTGAAGCTTCCACCGATGTGGGTCTATTTCCTGCTGTGTACGGATGAGTTTGTGAAGTGGCCGTGGGTGATCGGCCATTATAAAAGCAAAAAGTGGCTGAGAAACATCACGAGAGAGAATGTGGTTTGAGAATGATGAAAACAGAGAAATTGAGTATCCTGTTTCCGCGGCAGGAAGAAGTGAGCTACCGGGAGATCCCGGAGGAGACCTGGCATGATCTGGGGCTGGACGCGATCACGGAGAAGGTGGCCGCGAAGCCGCAGGAGGTTCCGCTGATTCGCAGGGTGATGATGAACCTGACAGCGGATCCGCAGGTGGCGGCATTCCGGATCGACGTGTTTGAGGATATCCTGCGCCATCCGGAAATCCGGGAGAGGATGCTGCAACTGCTGGATAAGGTCCGGATGCTTTATGACTATGGCGTGGTGAACCGGCATGAAGGGGACGAAGCAAGTATCTGGGACCTGATGCATCGCCTGGAGGAGTATCACGACTATATTGTCACCGTGGAAGCGATCCGGGAATGCCTGGGAGACAAGGACCTGAAATCGGAAGGACTGACGTCCCTGCGGGATACGGTAAACCGGATCTATGAGGAGAAGGGGTTTGCAGCCCTGCGGAAAGACGTTGAGGAGATGCGTATCACCGCCTCGGAGATCCGCAGCCTGACCGTCGGCATTAACGTGAACGACCGGTTCGAAGCTGTCAGTATGGGACTTGTGTCAGTTAACGGGAAACCGTTCACGAGATCCGGTTTGCTGAAGAACTTCCTGACAGCCGTGACACCCCGGGATGACATCAGAAAAGAAGCAGACTGGAACGGAAGCTACAGCTATTACCCGGCGAACACTGAAATCGGTCTGCTGGAGTCGGTACAGCAGATTGCGGAAACATCGATGATTCTGCGCAATCCGCTGGTGACAATGTCCCTTGCACGGATCCCCGCCGCAGACGGCAGCGCCAATGTGCCCCGGCAGATGGACAGTGCCGCGTCGATGCTGACTTCACGCATTGCCCGAAGGCTGAAGGATGTGCTCGGACAGTACCTGAACATCAGCGTCAAGGAGATGGCAGACCTGATTCCGGAACTGGTGTTCTATACCCGGTGGGCGGAATACATCGAAAAGCGGAAGGCCGAAGGCTGGATCTTCTGCAAACCGGAGATTACGGGAAGTACGGGTGAAAGGCCCGGAATGAAAGCGGAAGGGTTTTATAACCTGAAGCTGATCGCTACGGAAAAACCGGAGAATGTCGTGCCGAACGACCTGACCTTTGACGGGGAGAAGCGGGTCTATATTCTGACCGGCGCCAACCGGGGCGGGAAAACAACCGTGACCCAGGCGGTCGGCCAACTGTTTCTGCTGGCGCAGAGCGGTATATTCATTCCGGGAACACGGTTCTGTTTTGATCCGGCGGATCAGGTGCTGACTCACTTCCCGGCAGATGAGGACAAAACCCTGGACCTCGGCCGGCTTGGTGAGGAATGCCGACGGTTCAGGGAGCTCTTTACGCGTTGCACCCCGGAAAGCCTGATGCTGTTGAATGAAACCTTTTCTACCACGTCCTTTGAAGAGGGGTATTTTATCGCGGCGGACGCGGTGCGGGCGATTCTGCGGATGGGTACGCGTACGATCTACAACACGCACATGCATAAGCTGGCGCAGGACCTGGACACCGTGATCAACGAGCAGGGATCGGAAGGGAAAGCTGTTTCGCTTGTCGCCGAAACAAAGGAAGGAAAACATTCCTTCCGTGTGATGATCGCGCCCCCGGAGGGGCAGAGTTTTGCAAGAGATATCGCCGAGAAATACGGCGTAACGTATGAGAGTCTTATATCCGGGCGATGGCAGGATTTGTGAATTCCTTTTCGCCGGTCACCTCGCGGATTACTTCGATGCCTTCCGGGAAGACGACCTTCTCATCCCGGTCATACAGTTCGATTTCCATCAGCGCCCGGTCGTTCCACTGGGGATAGATATCGATATTGTAATACAGTCCGTTTTCACTCAGACAAAAGCGCTGCTTTCGGATCGGCCGGTAAGCCGGATCGGCCTGCATCAGCAGTTCCAGATATTCGTTTTTGCTGAGGCGCTCTTCCATCTCGATGCGCTGCATGCCTTCGATCATGCGTTTGCGCGTCATGAAATAAACATAGTTACCGTCTCTGCCCCGCTGCCGGATGCGGATCATCTCCCCGGGGACTTCGCTGCGCAGATAGGCCTGGAGGATCTCGACGCGCTGGCAGTTGGGCTTGCGTTCAAGCGCCTGCACGTCGGGATAGGCGATCAGGTATTTCCGCTTGGTTTCCAGCGGGCGCGGTTCGCCGAGGAAGGAGGAAATCTCCGTAATCAGCATGAGCATTTTTTTGTCAAAGTCAAAGCGATTGTCGATAATCCGCAGGTGGGGATGCCCCGTCCAGGCGCGGATCAGTTCTTCATCCACACGCCGGGCCTCCTCGGGTGTTTCATACCGCGCTGCGTTGTTGGCATAAGTATAGAACTGCTCCGCCCCTTTGGCAGCGGTTACCAGGTGGAAGACCGCGTCGTAATGATCCCGGAGTTCGACTTCATTCGTATTCAGCTTTTTGAGGACATAGCGGAATTCCTCATCGTTCATATAGGCGCGGTTGTCCAGCGCACCGCGGTCACAGACGACGAGTATTTTCTCCGCATCGAAGGTTCTGGCGATCTCGGTGAAGACCTCCTCCTTGGCCAGCATCAGCTGGGTAACCCGGTACTGATATTCCCGGTTGTTCCGGGTATACTTCCAGGGTGCTCCGCCGTTGGACAGCTGCGTGGCGGTTTCATCCACGAACAGGACCCGGTAGCCTTTTTCCGTAAAGGCGTTCTGGATCCAACTCATGGCGGTGGTCTTTCCTGCGCAGGGACCGCCTGTAATGACAATGCGGGTGATTTTCTGTTCCATTTTGTCTGTCCTTTCTGTTGGAAGGAGGTTCGGTCTTCTTACGGGTTTCTGTAAAGATTATACCAGAAAACAGCCGACAAAAAAAGCGGCCGAATCTAAAGAATTCGGATCAGGGGCGGATCCGTTTCCGCGGTTGTGATCCCGGACGAAGCATGATACAATCTGTACGAACAATATGCATTGCGGGGGAAACGAATATGGAACAGATCAAAAGACAGGCGAAAAAAGGACACTTCAGTATTCTCAGACTCTGTGCCGGTCTGGCGCTGCTCTTCTGTCTGGTGTTCCTGACGCTGTGTACGTCGGCGGAGGAGAGTCGGTGGGCGGGGTGGACCGCAGAGGAGATCACCGATCAGCTGACGCTGGAACAGAAGGCTTCCCAGATGGTGCAGCCGGCCTGCTACAACATTTTTGCGGACGACATGAAAAGAAACTGCTACGGCAGCATCCTGTCGCAGGGAGCGAACCTGAACGCGGCCGAATGGCGGGATTACACGGCCTGGTTCCAGGAAGCGGCGCTGCAATCGGCAGCCGGTGTTCCGTATATCTACGGGCAGGATGATGTTCACGGCGTGAATTACTGCCTCGGCGCGGTATATTTCCCGCACAATATCGGGATGGGCGCCGCGAATGACGAAGAACTGATGTACCGGATCGGACAGATTACCGCGGATGAGGCGAAACTCTGCCATATGCTGTGGAACTTTGCGCCCTGCGTGGCCCAGAGTGCAGACCTGCGCTGGGGAAGAACTTATGAAAGCTATGGCGCGGATCCGGAGATCATCAAAAGATTGAGTACCGCGTATACAAAAGGATTGACGGATGCGGGACTCATTGCCTGCCCGAAGCATTTCTTCGGGGACGGGAACGCTGTTTTCGGTACCGGGGAATGTATGGATCAGCCGCGTCTGATCGACCGGGGAGATGCCCGGCTGGATGATGAGCAGATTGAGGAATTGCTGTCGGTCTATCAGGCACAGATCGATGCCGGCGCGCAGACGGTTATGGTCAGTTTTTCCTCCCTGAACGGCGTAAAGATGCACGAGAATAAACAGTATCTCGATCTGCTCAAAAACCGGATGGGTTTCAGGGGATTCATCGTCAGCGACTGGAACGGTGTGCAGCAAACCTCCCCGCAGGGGTATTACAATCAGATGGTCACCTGTGTGAATGCCGGGATCGATATGTTCATGGAAGTGGATACGTTTGAAGAGGCCCGGGATATCATTGTCAGAGCCGTGCAGCAGGGTGACATTTCCGGGGAACGCGTGGACGATGCGGTCCGGCGGATTCTTCAGGTAAAGATTGATGCCGGGATCATGGACGACCCGCTGTGCGAAAAGCTGAAGACCGAACAGGAGAATACCGGATCGGAGGCCTACCGTGCCGTGGCCGAGGAAGCGGTGGAAAAAAGCCTGGTGTTGCTGAAAAACGAAGGGAATATCCTGCCGCTGAAAGCCGGGACGGCCGTGTATATAACCGGACCGGCGGCGGACCATGACCAGGCGCAGTGCGGCGGCTGGACCGTCGACTGGAACGGAAGCCCTGAAAAGGATATCCCGGGGGTGACGTCAATCCTCGAAGGATTCCGGAAGAAGACAGAGGAATACGGCATCCGGGTGATCACGAATGAATCGGAAGCGGAACAGGCGGATGTGGTGTTGCTTATTGTAGGCGAGCGGGCCTATGCCGAATGGAACGGTGACACGGAAAACCCGGACCTGTGCGGACCGATGGGACTGGACGGGAACAAAACAGCCATTGAAAAAGTGAAGCAGCTGGACAAGCCGACAGTCGCGTGCATTGTGGCCGGACGGCAGGTGTTTATCAGGGATTATATCGATGATTGGGACGGGGCGGTAATGTGCTATCTGCCGGGCAGCGAAGGGCAGGGCGTCGCAAACGTACTGTGCGGGGGAAAACCGTTTACCGGGAAGCTGCCAAGCCCCTGGTATGAGTCTGTGGAACAGATCGGAACAGAAGAAACATGGCTTCCGCTGGGTTACGGGTTAGAGTAAGCGGATGCCGGAAGCCAGACGGTCAGGCTGCCTTCGGCGTTCCGGTCGGCAACATAGGTCCATGATTCACGACGGTCGGAGAAGACCTGTTCGAAGTGATCTTCCTTCGGGGCTTTACGGAAGAGAGGAAGCCCCCCGGGACTGACCGGCACCTGTGATCCTTCAGGGAACAGGCGGATATTGCCGCCGGTAATGATCACTCTGGAATGATCGTTTCCGATCGGCATGCGTTCGCCGGCGGCGACTTCACCCTGCACATCACCGCTTTCAATCTGCGTATTACAGGCGCCGTCGGGACTGCCGAGGCCGGCGACACGGTTTCCGTCTCCGTTGAACCGGACCGAAGCGCTTCGGATGCGTGAGGAGTACTCGCCGCTGAAGGTGCCGATGCAGGCGCCTGCATCGCAATGGACCGTGACCGAGACGGAGCCTCCTTCCAGAACGGTTTCTCCGGTGCCGTTCATGGTGCCGATGCCGGTGGCGCGCTGACAGTTCAGGAGCAGACTGAGCTGACCGGCGGAATGAACGGATGCTTTGCCGGAGAAAGTGCCCAGGCCGACTGCGTCATCCCCTTCCAGACTGACTGAAACGGAAGCATCCAGGATGTTGATAAACGCATTGCCGGAAATACTGCCGGCTCCAAGGACGGTATGGCCGGAAGCCTGAAAACAGCAGACCCCGCGGAGAATGCGGATTCCCTCGCCGGTACTGCGGCCGCCGCCCAGGCAGACCACCTTGTCACCGGAAGAGCGGATTGAAAGCTTGCCGGCTAAGTCGATAATGATCGTTCCGTAGGAATCATTGCAGTTTGCTCCGATGCCAATCGAATAATTCCGGTTATTGACAACATTCAGCTCTCCCTCGCCGGCAATGGTCAGCTGCGCGGCGGGTGGCACGCGGATTCCGTCTCTGTTCAGGAAATTGCGGCCCTCCACACGAAGCGTCAGGTCACTGTTTTCCCCGAGCTGCACAGCGGGCTCGTTGACACCCCTCATGTTTACACTGCGGAGCGTGATCTCGGCCCTGATGTCATTCGGGACACGGATCATCATGTCCACACACTGTTTTTCATGCCCGACAAGGGTGACATGTCCGGCGGGAATCCGAATACAGGTATAGGCTTCCAGGGCCAGATTCAGCAAATCAACGGTTTCACCGTCGGAAGCGGCATAGGTCCGGCTGTTTCGGTCATACCGGGTAAGCGTTTGATTCTCTTCAAGGATCATATTGCGGATCGGTTCACTGACGGCGGAGAGAGGATGCTCTGTCGGCCGGCCGGTAAAGAACCCCTGAACCAAATCCACACCCAGACCGATGACAGTCCGAAGTTCCTCTGCCGTCTCGACACCTTCAGCCAGGGCATGGATCCCATTCTGATGTGCAAAGTCAATGGTGTTGCGGACAAAAAGCTGTTTGTTTGCGTCACTCTGAATGCCGGAGATTAATTCCCGGTCAATTTTGATCAGCTGCGGGGCATAGCGCAGGACGTTAACGATGTTGCTGTGGCCGGTACCGTAATCATCGATGGCAATAAGGGTATGGCTGCCGTCTTTGCTGAGGCTTTTCAGCCTGGCCAGCTCTTCATCGGAAGTTGAATTCTGCTCGGTAAGCTCGAAAACAAAGCAGTCCAGATAGCTTTCATAGCGGTTTTTGAGGAGGGCACAGTCTTCCGGAGAGAGAAAATGCCCGGGGATCGTGTTAATAAAGATCTTGCAGCCGTTAAAATCGCTGAACTCCCGGACATAACGGTCTATGATGCCGAAGAGAGTTGCTTTCTCCACATCGTAGAGGCGGTTATATTCCTGCGCGATGTCGAGGATCTCCATAGGGGACAGCCGGACCAGACTGTCTGTGCGCATAAGTGCCTCGTAGGCAACGATCTGGGCCGTTCTGGCATCCACGATCGGCTGAAAATGGAACCGCAGCAGGTTTTTTTCCATAAGCAGACTGAAGGCACTGTACATTGCGGGAGAGCTGGCTGTCCGCCTGGCCGCTTCACGGGAACCCGTACGCATCCGGTTAAGATACATTTCACCAAGGGCAAGACGGATCAGGTTTTCCAGAGTTGCGTTCTCCCAGCCCGCTTCCATTACGGTACAGCCGCTGTTGACTTCCACATAATACTGCTTGGAACTTGCAGCATTCCAGGCTTCAATATGGGTGAAAAAGATCCTGGTGAACCTGTCGGTCATCCGGATGAGTTCCGTACCGTTCCCGGCGCTGTTGACGACAGCAAACTGATCCTCGGAGATGCGTGCAACAATGAGCGCATTGCTGTTGACGGAAACAAGCTTATCCCCGGTCAGTTTCGCGATTTCCTCCGTGTCTCCTATTCCGTAGTTCTCATAAATATAGGAATAGCGGTTGATGCAGTAAACCGAGAGCGCCAGGGGACGTCTGCGGCTGTCGGGATCTGCACAGTAGTTCTCAAACCAGCGGGTCAGTCCTTTCAGATTGCTCAGCCCTGTAACGGCATCCAGGTAGAGCGAATTGTCCAGGTGAGTGATCAGCATCTGCTGACGGCTGTTTCCGAGCTGAATGTTGAAGACAAGGTTCAATACATCAGAAAGGCGTTTGATCAGCTGAATGTCCCGATTCAGGTCTTCCGTGCGGGCGGCGTAGAAGCCGCAGACCATGGCACCGGCCCGGATGATGTGAAAGACGGTTACGGCAGGTTTCTGTTCGGCAGAGGGTCGGAGGGAGGACAGGGTGCATGGGATGATGTCCAGCGGCTGGTCCGGTTCGCGGAAAGGAACAGCCAGCAGATCCTCCTCAAGCGTGTCTGCAAAGAAATCGATTCCGTTAAAAATATCCGGGAAACGTCGGTTCAGATAGATCACTGAATCCCGGAGGACAGATTGGGAAACCAATTTAAGGAAAGAATCCGGATCCCGCTGGTTGATCATCAGCTCCACCTTATAGAACAGGTCGTTTTCATGGGTGTTCAGCATCTCGGCTTTGCGGAAAACCGCGACAGCGTCGAAGGGACTGTTCTGTTCGGCAGGGCAACCGCAGGATTCCGACAGAAGCGGCCGGAAGGAATGAACGATACGGCGGGGCGGTTTTTCCCCCGCAAGCAGGCGGCGGATCAGATCCATGGTCTGGGCGGCGAGCGCCTCGGAATCCTCGCCGCAGGTAGTCAGATTCGGCTTGACCATCCAGGCGACAGGCGAGCCGTCAAATCCGGTTACGATTACGTCCTCAGGGACCCGGTACCCGTTTTCCCGGAGCGTATCGCAAACGGCGACAGCCATAGTGTCATTGGCACAGAAAATTGCCTGCGGGAGCTTTTTGCGATTACGGATCAGCTTTCGGACAATTTCGCGGGCCGGCGGTGACCAGTAGTTTCCATAGGCCATCTGGGATTCCCGGAAGGGAAGGGAGAGCTCCTCCAGCACCTCCCGATAGCACCGAAAACGATCCTCTGAATTGGGTTCATTTTTCATTCCGGCGATAAAGAAAGTATCCTTTGCCCCGTGGTCCACGATGACATGCCGAAGCAGGGATTTGAAACTTTGCTCAAAATCATTGACAATGGACCAGCAGCCCGGAAGTTCACATCCTGCGCAGATCACAGGGACATGGTGGTCCTGTGCACCCTTTACGATTTCGGATACCAGCTGGTCATCATGAAAGGTATGATAGATGATCAGAATGGCCGAAAACATTTCATAACGGATGGCCCTGTATATAGCACGGGCGGCTTTGTCATCTTTTTGGTGCCAGAAAAAATCCAGCGATGAATTGAAGAGCGCGACATCAAAGCCCTGCGCAGAGGCTGCCTTGCTCAGGGCGCTGATAAATCCGGTATTCGGAAAACTGTGGGCCTGGGACAGACACACACCAATCAGCTTCGGCTTTTCGGTCATGCGGGAAATCCTCCTGGTTTCTCCTGTGTTATGCCGTGATATCCATTTATCTGAAGCAGGCAAAGTATAGCACAGGAAAGCGAAAAAAGCAAAAAAAGCACGGGTTTTCTTTTTGTTCTTGATAGAGAGAATGAAATAAGGTATACTCGTTCGGCACGTCCGTGCGGTGAGTTCGAGACCTTCCTCACCTTAAACAAAACTAAAGGATGGGATACCATGAAAAAGAATACGACAAAAATGGTTGCTTTCGGCGGTATGATTGCCGCGCTCTACGTAGTATTGACGATGCTGGCGGCTGCACTGGGCCTTGCGAGCGGGGCGATCCAGGTCAGAATTTCCGAAGCATTGACAATTCTGCCGGTGTTCACGGTTGCTGCTGTGCCCGGGCTGACGATCGGCTGTGTGCTGGCGAACCTGATTACCGGATGCGCAGCCTGGGATGTGGTGTTCGGAAGCCTGGCCACGCTGATTGGCGCAATCGGCACCCGTTTGCTTCGGAAGAAACCGCTGCTTGCATGGATTCCCCCCGTTATAAGCAATATGGCAATCGTTCCGATTGTACTGATGAAAGTCTACGGGGTGGACAACGTGGAAGTCTTCGGAAGCGTGTTTGCCGGCAAAAGTCTCTGGATCATGCTTGTTGTTACGGTGGGGATCGGAGAAATTATTGCCTGCGGCATGCTGGGTCTGCTGCTGTACAAGGCGATGGTCGGGGATTCAAGAATCATGCAGATGATAAACGAATAAAAGAGCGCTCTCTCCGAAGGTCTCAGCGGAGAGAGCGCTTTTCAGTTAAGCAGAGTGAAGGAAAACATAAAGCGGAAGAAAGGATATATCCAACTTACTTGTGATACAGCTTATGACTCTGATAGCCGGGGTCACAGGTCAGGGTAACACCCAGGCGGCGGAAAGTATTGTCGTCCACAGCCGGCAGGATGACCGTGGAATGCGCTTCGCAGTTTTTCAGTTCAGGCAGCATGCTCAAAGCCCTGGCGGCGATAGGATCAGAAGCCGCTGAAACGGAGAGCGCCAGCAATACTTCGTCAGAATGCAGACGCGGATTGTGGTTGCCGAGATATTTGCACTTCAGTTCCTGAACAGGCTCGATGACCTCGGGCGAGATCAGATGGGTTTTTTTATCAATATCGGCAAGCTTCTTCAGAGCATTCAGGATTACAGCAGCGGACGGCCCGAGGAGATCCGTGGTTTTTCCGGTGACGATTTCGCCGCTTGGCAGTTCGATTGCCAGGGCGGGATCGCCGGTAGCTTCCGCACGATCGCGGGCAGCGGCGATCACGGGCCGGATACTGTCATCAAGATTCAACTGTTTGAGCAAGAGTTTGATCTTCTCAGCTTCTTCTTTGGCGGCATGCCCCTGCAGATACTGGCACCGGGCAGTATAATAGCGGCGGACAATTTCTTTTTCGGCGGCTTCCACACAGGCTCTGTCATCGGTAATACACATGCCGACCATATTCACACCCATATCGGTCGGACTCTTGTAGGGAGACTTGCCCCAGACATGTTCAAACAGGGCGTTCAGCACCGGGAATATTTCAATATCCCGGTTGTAGTTGACGGTGGTTCGGCCGTATGCTTCCAGATGGAAGGGATCGATCATGTTTACATCGCTGAGGTCTGCAGTGGCGGCCTCATAGGCAACATTGACAGGATGTTTCAGGGGCAGGTTCCAGATCGGAAAAGTTTCGAATTTTGCATAGCCGGCCTTAATACCCCGACGGTTCTCCTGATAAAGCTGACTCAGACAGGTTGCCATCTTGCCGCTTCCGGGACCGGGGGCGGTAACCAGCACCAGAGGCCTGGTTGTTTCCACATAGTCATTGCGGCCGAATCCGTCATCACTGACAATATGATCAATATCCGTGGGATATCCTTCGATCGGGAAATGATGATAGGTTCTGATACCCTGAGCGTTCAGCCGCTGTTCGAAAGCGATAGCAGCCGGCTGCCCGGCCCAGCGGGTGAGGACAACGGACCCGACATACAGCCCGATACCGCGGAAGGCATCAATCAGACGCAGGGTGTCCTGATCATAGGTAATCCCCAGATCGCCGCGGACTTTGCTCGTCTCGATATCGTTGGCATTGATCGCAATGAGGATTTCCTCTTTATCCTTCATTTTCAGCAGCATCTGCACTTTGCTGTCCGGCTGGAACCCCGGGAGTACACGACTGGCATGATAATCGTCGAACAGCTTGCCGCCAAGTTCCAGATAGAGCTTGCCGCCAAACTCGTCGATCCGCTGCATGATGCGTTCGGACTGCATTTTTGTGTATTTGTCGTGATCAAACCCGATTTTCATGCCCTGTTACCCCCAAGATCCGAATTAAAACAACAAAAAATATTTTACCCTTGCAGACGGCACGTGGTCAAGATTTTCGGACAGGAAAAACAAAAAAAGACAGGTTATGCAGAGGAGCGGACTTGCTTTTCCATTCGGAAAACGGTATACTCTATTTTGCCGTTTGCGCGATGAAGATTGGGTCCCGTGCGATCCTTCGGTGTGAACCCTGTCAGGTCCTGACGGAAGCAGCAGTAAGCATCAGACGGGATGTGCTGCGGGGTTGCCCGGTCTGAGCGCAGGCGGTTTTTTTTCTGTTCGCATCCTTGCCCTGCAAAGGATGTATGCTATACTGAATTGATGCGATTTTTTGGAGGGATGTACAGATGGAGCTTGAACTGATCCGGCAGGTGGACCCTGAAGTGGCGGATGCAATAGGATTGGAACTGAACCGTCAGCGTACCCATGTGGAATTGATTGCCAGTGAGAATTTTGTTTCTCCGGCGGTAATGGCGGCCATGGGCACCTGTCTGACCAATAAATATGCCGAGGGTTATCCGGGTAAGCGCTATTACGGCGGATGCGAATGCGTGGACATTGTGGAGAATCTGGCAAGAGACCGCGCCTGCAAACTGTTCGGCGCGGAGCATGCGAATGTGCAGCCTCACAGCGGTGCACAGGCAAACATGGCAGTGTACTTTGCCATGCTGAAGCCCGGCGACACCGTGATGGGCATGAGTCTTTCCAACGGTGGTCATCTGACCCACGGAAGCCCCGTGAACATGTCCGGCTCCTATTTTCATTTTGTTCCCTACGGTGTTTCTTCCGATACGGAAATGATAGACTATGACGATGTCCGCCGTCTGGCGAAGGAATGCAGCCCGAAAATGATTGTTGCCGGTGCTTCAGCCTATCCCCGGTTTATTGATTTCAAAACGCTGCGGGAAATCGCCGATGAAACCGGTGCTCTTCTGATGGTTGATATGGCCCATATTGCCGGCCTGGTAGCTGCGGGTGAACATCCCAGCCCTGTGCCCTATGCCGACTTTGTGACCACGACCACCCATAAGACTCTGCGCGGTCCGCGGGGCGGAATGATTCTGTGCCGCGAGGAATATGCAAAAGCCATTGACAAGGCGATCTTTCCCGGCACGCAGGGCGGGCCGCTTGAGCATATCATTGCCGGTAAGGCAGTCTGCTTCGGAGAAGCATTAAAGGAAAGCTTCCGTACCTATCAGCATCAGATCATCCTGAACGCAAAGGCAATGGAACGTGCGTTCCGGGAAGAAGGCGTGCGCATGGTTTCCGACGGGACAGACAATCATTTGCTCCTGCTGGACTTCACGGGGAGCGAGATGACCGGTAAACAGATGGAAAGCCTGCTTGAGGATGCGAATATTACGGTGAATAAGAACACTGTACCGAATGAGACCCGCAGCCCGTTTGTGACCAGCGGTATTCGTGTGGGTACACCTGCGGCCACTTCCCGCGGCCTGAAGGAAGCGGAGATGACAAAAGTAGCCGGATGGATCGCCAGAGTCCTGAGGGAAGGCGAAGCAGCTGTGCCCGGGATTAAGGTACAGGTGGAGAACATGATGGCAGGGTATCCGCTTTACACATAACGAAAAACGGTCAGAATGATCGATAAGGGGCTCCGAAGAATATGGGAGTCCCTGTTTTTATGCGCTTTGCAGGGGGAATAAAAAAAGTCCTGAACATTTTGAAAAATAAGGGGTAGCGCTTTTATAAAATATGTGATATACTCTTCTTAAGTGTGAGCTTCATAACGTTATGCTGAAGACACGCACGGACGCAAGCCCGATGTGTTTGCCAATATTATTATGTATTTGTATGTATGAAAGGAGGTTCACGATGAGCGCAAAGGCGAAGGAAAAAGAAGCCGGCAGACTGCGGATCGTATCCCTCGGCGGTGTGGACGAGATTGGCAAGAATATGTACGTCTTTGAATATGAAGACGATATTATTGTTGTGGACAGCGGCAGCGTTTTCCCCAAGGAAGATATGCTGGGCGTGGACCTTGTGATCCCTGATATCACCTATCTGATGGGGAAACGGGATCATATCCGCGGCTATCTGTTTACCCACGGGCATGAAGATCATATCGGGGCGACCCCCTACATCCTGAAGCAGGCACCGGCCCATATCTATGGTACGAAGCTGACGATGGCCCTGGTAGATTTGAAACTGAAGGAATACAGGGTGGACGGGATCCCGATGCATGTGGTCAGACCCCGGGACGTGATCCAACTGGGGCAGTTTACCTGCCAGTTTATCCATGTAAGCCATTCCATTGCGGGTGCCTGTGCGATCGCAATCACCTGTCCTGCGGGGACGGTTATTTGCAGCGGGGATTTCAAGGTGGACTATACACCCATTGACGGGCAGATCACAGACCTGCAGACTTTTGCCGAATACGGCAAGAAGGGTGTAATGGCTTTCCTGTGTGAGTCCACAAACGTGGAACGGCCGGGCTATACGATGAGCGAACTGAAAGTTGGCGAAACGTTTGAAAAGATGTTTGCCCAGGCAGCCGGCCGCGTAATTGTCGCGATGTTTGCCAGCAATATTCACAGGATGCAGATGATTATAGACAATGCAATCCGGTATGGACGGCGCGTCTGCTTTGTCGGGCGGAGCATGGTGAATGTCAGCCGCGTGGCGATGGGCATCGGTGAACTGAAGATACCTGAAGGTTATCTGATTGATATGGATGTGCTGGATGACTATCCGGACAATGAGATCCTGGTTATGACAACCGGGAGCCAGGGTGAACCTATGGCCGGTCTTACCCGGATGGCTTATGCGGAACATCGGAAACTGCAGATCCGCCAGAGCGACATGGTCATTATCTCAGCTACCCCCATACCGGGCAATGAGAAGTTCATCTCCAGGGTTATCAACCAGCTGTACCGTCTGGGGGCCCAGGTGGTTTACAGTGCCATGGCAGAGGTTCATGTTTCCGGCCATGCCTGTCAGGAGGAGTTAAAACTGCTTCATGCACTGATTCGGCCCAAATATTTCATTCCTGTTCACGGTGAGTACAGGATGATGTGGCAGCACGCAATTCTGGCGGAATCCATGGGCGTGCCAAGCCAGAACATCGTTATTCCCGAACTCGGTCAGGTGATCGAGATGAATGAGGATATGCTGGCTCTGGGTGAGCAGGTGCCGGTTGGCGGAGTACTGGTAGACGGTCTTGGCGTCGGAGATGTCGGAAACGTTGTTCTGCGTGACCGGAAGCATCTCAGTCAGGATGGTCTGCTGATCGTGGTTATGGCAATCGACCGGGACGAAGAGAAACTGATTTCCGGTCCGGATATTGTATCCCGCGGGTTTATCTATGTGAAAGAGAATGAAGATATAATCGACAACACGCAGGAACTGGTCCGGCAGATCCTTGCGGCGAGCAGTCTGAACGGGGACAACTGGCCTGATCTGAAGAATACCATCAAAGATGAGGTGCACCGGTTTATTTTTGAGAAGATCAAACGCAACCCGATGATACTGCCGATCATTCTGGATGTGTAAAGGGACAGTCTGCTATATTTGCAAGGAAAGCATAAAACGGATATAATAACGGTCAGAAGGAAGGAAACGACGCTTCTGACCGTTATTGATTTTGGAGGGGACAGCATCATGGATTACTCAACGACCTACCGGCTTGCACAGGAGATCCGTGACAGTGAGGAGTACAGGACCTATCATGACCTGAAGGAGACGGTCATGGCGGAAGAGACAACTGCTGCGCTGATCCGGGAATACAGGAAACTGCAGATGACGATTCAGATGACCGCTATGAGCGGCAATACTGCAAATGAAGAGGATATGCAGCGCTTTTCCGGTATTTCAACTCTGCTGTTTTCCAAACCGGAGGTCAGCCAGTTCCTGCTCTCCGAAATGCGGTTACAACAGATGCTGGCAGATATTTTCAAAATCCTGACCGAAGCGGCAGACGTAGATATGGCTATTCCGGGCGCAGAGGGCTGAAAGTGAAGAAAGACGATAACTATACCTACCGCAGTATGCGGGATGAGCGGGAATACGGGCTCTACTGGTACAGCGGACTGTGGCATATCCTGCGGCCGATCCTGGTTGGGCTGACGGTGTTTGTACTGGTTATCGGCATTGGGATGACGGTCTGGAATAAAGTATACGGCAGTTTTCTGGCACCGGTGGACCAGACGGATCAGCAGGAATATTCTTTCGAGATCAGCAGCGGAGAAAGCCTGAACAGGGTGGCTTCCAATCTGGAAAAAGCCGGACTGATCCGCAGCAAAACGGTCTTCAAGTATTATTGCGATTTTGCCGGAATGGGTCAGAAGATTCAGACGGGCAATTATTCTCTGAAAAAGAATATGACAATGACGGAGATTGCTGACCGGCTTACGACCGGTGACGGTAACCCGCTGGTTCGCAATATCACCCTGATTCCGGGCGAATCAGTGGAAGAGTTTGCTGCCAAAATGGTGCGTGACGGGGTACTGGAGAAAGCGGATACATTTCTTGGCCTTTGCCGGGACGGGAAAGCTTTCCGTGAATATTACTATATTGACGACGTGCTGACTTCCGGTCATCCGGAACAGCGGAAATATGTGCTGGAAGGGTATCTGGCACCGAACACCTACGAAATCTACAGAACTGCAACCGAGGAGGAGATCATCCGAAAACTCCTGAGCCAGACGGAGGCTGCTTTCCCGGTTGAACTGCAGGATCGGGCGGATGAGCTGGGTATGACGATGGACCAGGTGCTGACGCTTGCAAGCCTGATCGAAAAAGAAGCAAAAGAATCGGACTTCGCGAAAGTCAGTGCGGTATTTCATAACCGCATGAAAGCGGATATGAGACTGGAAAGTGATGTAACAATCCACTATATCACCGGCATACGGAAGATGGCGCTGACTGACAGCGATCTGACAGTCAACAGTCCCTATAACACTTATCAGGTCAGCGGGCTTCCCGTCGGACCGGTCTGCAATCCGTCACCTGCCGCGATCAGGGCGGCGCTGTATCCGGATGAGACGATGATTGCGGAGAAATACCTGTACTTCTGTGCCAAAGAACCCGAGAGCGGCGAACTCTATTTCTCCAAGACTTTGGAACAGCATCGCCGGGCCGTGGAAACCTATGCTCCGAAGTGGAAAAAGTATGATCAGGACAGGGGGATCCAGTGATGAAGATCCCTGAGTTGCTCGCGCCGGCAGGAAATATGGATTCTCTCCGTGCAGCTCTGCATTTCGGAGCGGATGCGGTATACGGCGGAATGAAGCATTTCGGACTGCGGGCTTTCGCAGGCAACTTTGGCCCGGATGATTTGCAGACAGCAGTCCGCCTGGCGCATGCTGCCGGCAGGAAATTCTATGTCACGATGAATATCTATCCCTTCGATGATGAACTGGAAGCCTTTGGAAAGGCTGCCGGAGAAGCCGCGGACTGCGGCGTGGACGCAGCAATCGTCGCGGATCCCGGCGCGATCCGTTTTCTGCGAAAGAAAGTACCCGAATTACCGATCCATGTCAGCACACAGGCAAATACCCTGAATGCACCGGCAGTGGAACTGTACAGTGATCTTGGCTGTGAGCGGGTGATCCTGGCACGGGAGATGAGTCTGGATCGGATTCGGATGCTGCATGAAAAAATAGGGAACAGGATTCAGCTTGAAACGTTTGTCCATGGAGCCAGCTGTATGGCCTATTCCGGACGGTGTATGCTTTCAGCTTATCTGACCGGCCGGAGCGGGAACAGGGGAGAATGTGCTCAACCCTGCCGTTGGCAGTATACCGTGGCAGAGAGAAAGCGCCCCGGAGAATATCTGCCGGTGACGGAGGATGAACGGGGAACCTATCTGTTTTCCGCGCGGGATCTGTGTCTGATGCCTATGTTGTCCGAGCTTTGTGATGCAGGGGTTTCCAGCCTGAAAATCGAAGGACGGATGAAGACGGAGTATTATGTTGCAGTGGTTACCGGTGCCTATCGAAGCGCGCTGGACCTGTTGGAACAGGATCCGGAAGCTTTCCGGAAAGCATTGCCGGATCTGATGGCAGAATTGCAGTGCGCCAGCCACAGACTGAGCGACACCGGCTTTCTGAAAGGACAGCCGGAAAACCCGGGAGAGGCGGAAGGATTCTGGCAGAGCCGGGAATATGTTGCGAAGGTGGTTGAAACGGAGGGAACGGACGGCCGGGCCAGGCTGCTTCTGAAGAACCGCTTTTATGCGGGGGATGAACTGGAACTGATGACCCCCTCGGGTGTTCTCAAGGTGCGGGCGGTACCTTTTCTGAGAGAGAAGACCGGAGAAATGCTGGATACGCTTGGAGTTGCCGGCGAGATCATCCGGATGCCGCTGCCCGGTTGCTCGGAAGGGGATATGCTGCGGGGCCCTGTTCGCAACCACCGAAATGACAGCGACAGGACCGGAAACTAACAGGACAAAGACGGAGAACAAGGATGGCAAAGCTGAAGCGGTATGATCTGTACGAAGGGGACGATGAATATATTTCCTCTTCGCTTCCCGGAAAGAAACCTCTGGGCCGGGACGAAGGCCTGAAGGAAAGGGATGCGTATGACCGTCGGAAGGAAGAGGAAGAGAAAAAACGTCGCCGCTATTTTGCTTCCAACGAGAAAGATGACGGCCTCGGTGCACCTTCCTCTGTATTTGACGATTTCGACCGTTTTGAACATCCGATTCCGATCCAGGATGAGAGGCCCAAATATCGCCGCAGAGAGAAGCATCGCGGGGCCTGGGTGGCAACTGCGGTGATTTGTCTGCTGATTCTTTCGGCGATAGGGATTGCGGTGCTGCCGCAGCTGACGGGGATCCGATATCGGTTTTTGCCGAATCTTGCTTTCGCCAACGGAAATCTTATCCGATTGGACAGCGAACAACAGGACACTTTCGATTTGAACAGAAGGGAAATCTTCAGCGAGCGAATCTATCCCGGTGTCTATATCGACAATATTCAGGTGGGCGGGATGACGAAGGAAGAAGCCATCGCCGCTGTTGCGCAGGCGCATGAGGCTGTGAATGCTTCCTTTGATATCGTGATCTCAGTGGGCAACGAGAGCTGGCATGTAAACAGTGAGCGCGTGCCGGTATCCAGGAATATTGAGGAGACGGTGGAGAAAGCCTTTGCGAGCGGTCGAGGAAATACTGCCAGCCTGACCGGCAGTGCCGCGACCCCTTTTGAGGAACGTGTCGGCAATGCTTCCGCCATGCGGTCCAATCCGGTGACATTTGCCACAAAGCAGGACTATGACCATGAGGCGCTGCGGACGTTGACAGACGGCATTGTGAATTATGTAAATCGGGACCCGGTTAACAGTACGGTCAAATCCTTTGATTTCAATACGACAACCTTCACCTTTACCGATGACCGTCCGGGCGCCCGTATTGATCCGGAGGGTCTGTACAATCAGGTTGCAGAGCTGTTGGATGACGGAGTAACAAAAAAGGAACTGCGGATTGTTCCGGAGAAAATCCTGGCAGAGGTGACCAAGACCGAGCTGATGAACCGTTTTGGCCTCATTTCCGCCTATACGACAACCACAACGAATGACAACAAGCGCAATACCAATATCCAGCTCAGTGCTCAGGCAATCAGCGGGAAGACCGTACTTCCGGGAGAGATCTTTTCTTTCAACGGCGCTACCGGGGAACGCACGGCAGCAAAAGGGTATCAGGAGGCCCCGGCAATTTCCGGAGGCCAGAGCAAGGATGAAGTGGGCGGCGGCGTTTGTCAGACAAGTTCCACACTTTTTAATGCAGTGGCGAGGGCGGACCTGGAGATCATCGAGCGCAATCCCCATGCCTGGCCGTCGCATTATATTGAAAAAGGACTCGATGCAACGGTCAACTGGCCGGGACTTGATTTTAAGTTCCGGAACAATACCGAGTGGCCGATTTTCATCGTTGCCGGATACAGCAAAAAGAAAATTACCGTCAACATTTACGGCATGAGCCTGGGATCGGATGTGCGCATCGACCTTGAAAGCGAGCTGGTCCGGACAATTCCTAAACCCGAGGGAATCAATTATGTGATCAATACCTCCCTGACACCCGGCGAAAGCAAAAAAACCGTGACGGGCCGGCAGGGCTATGAAGTGAATACCTGGAAGGTCTGGTATCAAGGAAACCGGGAAATCAAGCGTGAACTATTATTCAAAACAACCTACAAAGCATACCAGGAAACGATTGAATATAATCCGAAGTAGCTTTTCCATTGCAACACGGAATGGATTATGTTATAATCCCCGTGATGCCGAAGTGGCGGAATGGCAGACGCGGCGGATTCAAAATCCGTTGCCCTTAAAAGCGTGCGGGTTCAAGTCCCGCCTTCGGCACGATAGAGAAGCCTTGTAAATCAACGTTTACAAGGCTTTTTTCATGCTCTATGCCACAATCATGCCACAATCAGCGAAAAAAATTATAAATTTTCGATCAAATTCTGCATCCTAATGCATCTGTATATCAGCATTCGTCATTCCTCCTTCATCTTCCTGTTACGGAAGTAGTAGAACAGCACGACGCCGATCACAACGCCAGCAATCAGTCCACCGACAGAGCCAGCACCTGAGAAGATTTCGCCGATTCCGCTTATCACGCCGGAGAAAGCAGCGGTCAGTCCGGAGAACACAGCTCCTATTACGACACCGGCTACGTTCAGCACAGCAAGAATCGCATAGATGCCGAAAAGAATACCGGGAATCAGGAAGAACCCTCCCATTCCTCTACGTCCCATCCAGAACATCTTCTGAGTCCTCCTTTCTCCGGTCATTTCCTTGACCGTGACTATATATTACGCCGGGAAAGAAAAAGAAAAAAGGATGACACACGAAGAATAAGTAGCGCTATTTCTCTATAAGAAGAATAAAAGCCTGTCTGACCAGGTTGGATTAAACCATCTTTGTCAGCTTTCCAAGGTTCTTGGAGAGATCGATTGCCTTTTCCGAAATAGCAATAATCTTCCCGTCGACAACAACATAGTTCTCAACAGGAACATGATCCTAAAGGGTTCGTTCAATTTCATGCATAATATAGTGCATCTGTGTTCAGTGCGGCGAACGGTCTACAGAAGCAAACACATGACGAAGAATTATTGCATTTCCTTATCATGGATTGTTTTTAGCTGTTGATAGGTGTCGTAGTATTCTTTTTCTCTTCCTTCGCTCAGAAGAAACCCGATATCTTCCCGAACTTCAGGTTCCGAAAGCAGATCGGGAAGCCATGGAGCATAACGGGTGCCGCTTCCTTCACGGACTTCCGCGCAAAACTCATCAAGGCTTTTTCCATGGCTATAGCTTCTTCCGACTGTGTCCGTGGCGGCGTCGAGGCAGTCTGCGCATTGCACAAGATCGATCACGGTTTTTACGGTACTTGCTGAAGTATCAAATTCTTCGGGATATCCGCGGGAATTGTCATACCATTTGTGATGCCCGAGAGCTACGTCGGCATACTTTTCAGTACTCGGGAAGCGCTTCAGGATCGACGCGCCAACTTTGGGATGGGTTTTGATCAGGTCAAATTCCATGTCCAGCAGCTTTCTGCCATACACAAAAATCGTGTCCATGATAAAGATCTTTCCGGTATCATGGCACAGCGCCGCGTGCCATACAAACCAGAGGATCGTATCCCGTTTCTGAAGGACTTCCTCCGCCGTGGAGCATCCCTCTACACCGATCAGAAGTTCGGGAGCATGGTCAATCAGATACCCGCAGAGGCAGGTGGAGATACGCGCCACCATTCTGGAATGGACGTAGGTCGGCGGATGCGTGGCAGCCAGAAACCGTAGCATCATTCTTTCAAACCGGGTTCCGCCGGGAAATTCAATGAAATGCCGGAAAAAATGCGCACTGTGTTCCAGCATAACAGACAGGGCACTGCTGTTAGGCATATGAAAAACGTAAGCGAGTACGTTGTAATCAAGCCTATAGATGAGCATTTTGTCTGCCTCGGATATATGGATTTTCCCGCACAATCCGAAAAGCTCGATGGGAACCTGGATATTCTCAATCACGCCGCATACGTCATAAAGGCTTTTGTCACGGTTATGATAAATTTCCAGCAGTTTATTCCTGTAAGCTTCCGGCGTCATTTTCTTCGCATAATACCGGTTTCTCGCCAGCAACTGGGCAACGTAGGATTCCTTATCCAATTCGGAAAAATAATCGGGGTCCGAATGCCATAAATTCCACATTTCCTCCGAACGCTCACAGATCTCTGTCAGCTGTTCCCCTTCCATTCCCCGGAGGTTACAGATATCCGTAAGATGAGCAAAATAATCAAGAAGGCGATAACGATAATAGCGCCAGTCAAAATCCGGCATCAGCTCCGTATAGAAGGGATCTTTCGCAATCTCCATGGAAGCACGAAGCATCTCAAGGCTTTTGATATTCGCTTCCCTGTCTCCAGACAAGTTTTCATAGAATGCCACCGTAAACCGGGCATTTGTCAGTACCAGTTCCCTTGCTTCCACGGACTCAATTCTCTGGAAGTTTTCTTTCTCCCGCAGGGCGATGAACAGTTCTCCAAGATCTAAGCCTTTTTTACGGTAATGCCCAGCGATTTCCGGATATTCATCCAGCCGGGACATCATATTCATTAACGCGTAGCAAACGGAGATGTATGCGTCCATCCATCGGAGTCTCAGAAGTATCTGTCCTTTTTTCAGTGAGTCGTGAAGAAGCCGTTCCGACACGATTGCGGCAATGGGAAGATCCAGGTTTTCCGCGTTCTCCGCAGCTACAAGCTTCTCCGCAAAGGAGTCGATCTCCGATGTTTCCTCTTTTGTTAATGCCTCGTCTCTGTTCAGCAGGGGAAACAGAAACTCATCCAGAATCGCGCGGTTTTCCGCCGCAAGTTGCCCGATCCGGACAAAATTTTCCCGCAGTCTTTTGTTGTAATCAGACGCCTCTTCGATTCCGCTCAGTGAAGGGGAAGAAAGTGTGCGGATTTGCTTTAACCGTTCTATGTAATGATCAAAAAATGAATATGTACTCATGTCGGAGAATTATTTTACCTCCAGTAAAACGAACACTGTTCTGCTCTTTTATCTATGACAAAAAATAACATGAAAAATAAAAAAAGGCAAGAAAAACATTTACAAAGAATCCCCCGGAAAACTGCCCCTGTACGGGGCTCAGTTCACCATCCACAGGATTTGAATACATGTGTTCCCTTATTGCTCATAACTGATCATGCACACGAGAGCATACTTCATTCTAAGGTCAGTCGTCGTTCTTATTGCTCAAATACTGATTTTCAAACCAGATCTCGAGGAGAGATTTACTCCGTCCACCGTTAACCTGTTCCAGTTCGTTGATGTTCAGTTCCTTCACTTCGTTGGTATTCATTATCGTTCAATTCCAAATTACTGATGATTTTTGGATGTAAAAGAAAGAAGACCCTTTCATGATTTATCGTTGCATGATATATTATTAATTAGATAAAATGTATTAACAGGTATGATTAGAAGCATTTGCACCTGAATAGATCAAGTCTGTATGGGAGTCATACAGAAAGGTTGTTGTGAAAGAAAATGAATCGGATAACTAAAACTGCACCGAGGAGGCGCCTGATGGTATTTCTCATAATCGTACTGGTTTTACTGATTGCTCTTGCCGCTTTGGGATATTATATGGCAGGTTATTCTATGCAAATCAAGCGTCAGACCCTCGATGAAGCAAGAGCCTGGCAGGAAGAGCACTACGATCTTTCGTGGTACGACCCGATGGAGAAGACGGATTATACTGTTTCGAGCTATGATGGATATATTTTGCATGCCCAGTTGTTAAAGAACCCCGGGGATACTGATCGTTACGTTATTATCTCACACGGGTATACCGATAATCGCTTCGGTGCGCTGAAATACGCTTTTCTCTATCTGGAGCAAGGGTTCAACGTGATTGTCTATGATCTCCGTGGGCATGGATTGAACGAGCCGACATTTTGCACGTATTCGGCACGAGAACGCAAAGACCTGCTGGCAATAATCAATGACTGTAGGGAACGGTACAAGAATATAGCGTTATTAGGTATTCATGGAGAATCTCTTGGTGCCGCAACATCTATCGCTGTTCTTGAGGAAAAGCCGCAGATAGATTTTGTTATCGCTGACTGCGGTTTCAGCGATATTGCATCCGTTCTGAAAAATGGAGTACAGTCTTCGCATTTCCCTGCTTTCTTTGTGGATATTGCTTCATTCTTTGCAAAGATCCGGTACGGTTATTCCTTCAACGATATGAAACCGATTGATTCTCTGAAAGAAAACGAGATACCGATATTGTTTATCCACGGAGCCGAGGACAACTTTATACTTCCGGAAAACAGCGAAAAGATGAGCAAAGCAACAAAAGGATATTCTGAATTGTATTTGATTCCCGGTGCTGCACATGCTATGTCTGTTCTAACAGACCCGGAACTGTATAAGAAATACGTGGTTGACTTTATTGCTCGGCAGACAACGCACTGATACCGGAAGAACTGTTCTATTCCAAGTCTTGCAAGGCTTTTTTCATGCTCTATGCTATCATTCCTCTGAAAGGATCAACGTGATGCGTGATTTTTTTTCGGACAATCCTCTTTACACCCGGCAGGATGCAGTCCGTGCAGCGGCAGACCTGATCCGGCCTCTTGTATCCTGTATGACCCCGGGAAAAGGCCGCGTAATGATTGGCAGCGGTTCTGCCCATTATTCGGAAGATGTTGCGGGAATGGAAGGTTTTTCCCGTGCGCTGTGGGCCCTGGTGCCTATGCTGCTGGGAAAGTGCCCGGAGGCAAAAGAGTTCTGGCCGTTGTGGCAGGAAGGGATTCGTCGCGGAACGGATCCGGAGGATCCGGAATACTGGGGAGATATCTGCCGGGCGGATCAGCGTATGGTGGAGATGGCAGTGATCGGCATCGGGCTGTGCTTTGCACGGGAGTATTTCTATGACTCCCTGCTTCCCATGGAACAAGACCGGCTGATCGCCTGGCTGAACCAGATTAATCTCTATGACATGCCGAAGAATAACTGGCGTTTTTTCCGGATTCTGGTCAACATCGGTTTCCGGAAAGTGGGACGTGCCGCTGATGAAAAACGATTGAAAGAAGACCTGGACCTGATAGAAAGCCATTATGCGGGAGATGGCTGGTATTTTGACTACCCCGCAAGGCGGGATTATTACACACTCTGGGGATTCCATTTTTACAGTCTTCTTTATGCCGCTGCTATGCGCGGGGAAGATCCGGATCGCTGTGCGCGTTTTGAAGAAAGGGCAAAACGGATTGCGCCTCGCTTTGCCTGCTGGTTTGACCGGGAAGGCCGCGGGCTTCCATATGGCAGGAGCCTGACCTATCGCTTCGCCCAGAGCAGTTTCTGGTCTGCCATGGCTTTTGCCGGTATTACGGCAGAGTCTCTGGGGTGGGGCGAAATCAAGGGCCTGGTGCTGCGAAACCTGCGGTTCTGGCTGAGTATGCCTATCTTTGACCGCGGCGGCGCGCTGACCGTAGGATACGGATATCCGAATCTCTGTGTCGCAGAGGGGTACAATGCTCCCGGATCTCCATACTGGGCGCTGAAAACATTCTCTATTCTGGCCCTTCCGGAGAATCATCCCTTTTGGCAGGCAGAAGAAAAGCCGTATACCCCGCCGCCCGTTTTCCCGGACACGCAGGCGCGTCTTCTGCTGACCCGGGATCCGGAAAACCGGCAGGTGATTGCCTATACAGCCGGTAATCATGCATGCGAACATATGCATGGAGATGAAAAATACGAAAAGTTTGCTTATTCCACCCAATTCGGTTTTTCCGTGGCCAGGGAGACTTCTGCTCTTTCAAAGGGCGGATTTGACTCCATGCTGGCGGTGAAGCGGCAGGGACGGGATTTGTGGCAGGGGCGAAGCGGATGCACTTCCTTCTCCCTGAAGGAAGATCGGCTTCACTTCGAATGGTCTCCCACCGAAGGAGTGCAGATTAAAACAACGATTGCACCTTTGGGAATGTGGCACATCAGGAAACACCGGATCCGGACAGAAATGCCCATAGACATTTCGGAAGGTGCTTTTGCGGTCAGGAGAGATTGGCCGGGGTGCCGCCCCTGTGATCGGGTTTCCTCCGTAGTTGAAGCGGATGAAACCCACGCTCAGGTCCATGGTGAATTTGGCACCAGCGCAATTATTGCCCTGGCCGGCTACGAAAAAGGGGAAACCGTCTGGCAGGAGCCCAATACCAACCTGATGTATTCGCGTACCTGGCTGCCCACCCTGCTGGGGTCCCTTCCTGCAGGAGAGCACACGCTGCTTTGCGCAGTTTTTGCGGATGCGGGAAATGCCCCGGTCCGGGAAATACCGGAGAAGGTAATGGAACTTGCACATTCATTATACGGGAGTCTTTGACCGAATCATGGAGATATGTAAGGAGAAATAAGCAGTTAATGAAAAGAATATCTTTATATCTTTAAAAAACGCTGGAGAGAAAAAAACCGCCATAATACTACGGTGGCGGGGAACGTTTTCAATATCAATAAAGTTTATGTCGGGAATTACACCTATGGACCAATTAATTGCATGACATGGGGATGCGGGAACGAAATACTCAAAATAGGCAATCTGTGCTCAATAGCTCAGGAAGTTATGTTTATTCTTGGCGATCATTATACCAATCATGTCAGTTCCTATCCTTTTAAATCCAAAATGCGGCTTGGAGATGGAGGATTGGATGCAAATCCGAAAGGGAATATTATCGTAGGGGATGATGTCTGGATTGGCTACAGGGCTACAATTTTATCCGGAGTTGAGATAGGACATGGCGCAATCATTGCTGCCGGAAGTGTTGTGACAAAAAACGTTCCTCCTTATGCCATAGTCGGTGGAAATCCTGCCAAGGTGATCAGGTTCAGGTTTTCTGAAAGAATCATCTCTAAACTGATGAGTATTGATTTTTCACTGGTATCAAAAGAAGTGGCCGATAAATGTCTGAAAGAATTGTATATGGACATAACTGAAGAGAACGTAGATGAAGTAGTGAATACAATAAAAAAATATCAGGGGTATGGATCGGGAAGATGCCAGGGAGATCCCGACCATAGCGTTGACAGCTGATGCTTTTGACGAAGATGCCCGGCGCAGTATGCAGGCTGATTTGAATATATTATCCGGCAAGACAAAAAGAGGAACAGTAAATTTGCTGTTCCTTTCAGATTGCCGCTTCGATACAGCTTTCGATGTCATTTGCTCTTCGCAGGAGTCTTTTCCGTCTGATATCATCTCCGACGGGGAATTCAATGATTTTTTTGATTCTTCCCAGAGCAATCGTTGCGTCGAACCTGCTCTTCCAGCCCTCATAAAGCATGGAATACCAGGTTATCAGTTCTTCTCTGGCTGCCGGAGCTCCTCCACGGAATCGCCGGGCAAGGGAAGGATCTGCCAGCAAACCACGGCCGATCATGATGCCATCCGTTTTCGGGCAGCACTTGAGAAGATTCTCTATGTCTTCCGCTGTTCGGAGATCACCGTTGTAAACCGGATGCGGCAGACCTTTCTGCACCGCAAGCTCAAAAGCGTCCGGATGAACCGCTCCGGTATACTGCTCCCTCATTGTTCTGGCGTGGATTGTCACATGCGCGAAGGGATAATCGATAAGGATTGCCAGGATCTCCGGCCATTCTTCAGGGCTTTCATATCCGATACGTGTCTTGACAGAGAGCGATACGGGAAGCGTGTTCGAAAACAGGTGATCAAAGAAAAAGCGCAGATATAAGGGATCACGGAGCATGCCGCTGCCCCGGCCTCTCTTGGTTACAGTCGGCGATGGACAGCCGATATTCAGATCCGCACAGGAATAGCCGCATTCGCTTACGTAGTACAGCCAGGCGGATAACTGGTCGGGATCCCGTGTGAGTGCTTGCGGCAAAACATTCAGTCCCTCGTTTTCTTCCGGAGAGATATCTCTTTCTTCGCGGGTCAGCAGAGACAGGGATTGTGTCAGTTTATGAAACGGCAGACAGTAAACATCGATGCCCCCGAAGAGCCGGTTGTGGGTCTGCCGCAGGATTCCGTCTGTAATCCCTTCCATCGGAGCAAAGTATATCTTCAATCCTGTTCCTCCCGCAGATTTTTTGGGTTCATTTATTATACAGTATCGTATCATATCCATAGAGAAAAATGAATGCTCTGTCTGTTCTTCGGAAATGGTTTTTTCAAAGCTCTTTTTTGTGTTTTGGCTGATTTTCCTTGCCATCAAACAGACCTATGCTGTAAAATGAAAGCGACAAGACAAGAAGGGAGCTCACAATATGAAAAGAAAGCTTTGCGGTATTCTGTCCCTCTCGTTGCTTCTGCTGGGCTGTTGCTCCGCAGTGGCTGAAGGCGGCGATAAGATTCTGTATCAGGGCCATGGCAGTTTGCGGATCGTTACCGGCGAGGGAAAGGTCATCTACATCGATCCCTATGCCGGCGAGGGATATGATCTTCCGGCCGATCTGATTCTTGTGACCCACGGACATCAGGATCACACGGCCCTGAAGCTGATCAAAAACCGGAATGAAGACTGCCGGGTTATCACATACGAGGAAGCGCTGGTGAAGGGCGAATACAAGACGTTTGACCTGGGATACGCCACGGTTGAAGCGGTGCAGGCCGGGAACAACAAAAACCACAGTATCAAAAACTGCGTCGGTTGGCTCATCACGCTTTCCGATGGGATTGTTATTTACGCTACAGGCGATACATCGACTACGGACCAGATGGCCGAACTGGCAAAACGGGAGATCGATTACGCGTTCTTTGTGTGTGACGGCGTATACAACATGGACATGGATGAGGCGATCGCCTGCGCAAAGCTTGTGAACGCGAAACACAGCATCCCGTATCATATGGCGCCGGGGAAGCTGTTTGACCAGAAGCGGGCGGAGAAGTTTGACGTGCCCGGACGGCTGATTGTGCCTGCAGGGGAAGAGATTGTGCTGGAATGACATGGTGAATGACAGGGAAGAATGGAGAAACGGCAAGATGAAAATGATTGATTTCATTTCGAACGAAAAACGGAGTCTCTCGTTCGAGGTGTTTCCGCCGAAGACGGACGCGGCTTTTGATGGGGTGCTGCAGGCGACGGAGGAGATCGCCGCACTGAAGCCCTCCTTCATCTCCGTGACCTACGGCGCGGGCGGCACGGGGGGGGAATATACCCGGCAGATCGCCAGCCGGCTGCAGAACGCGGACGGCGTGGAAACGATGGCCCACATGACCTGCGTCGGCGCGGGGCGGGAGGACGTGGAGGCATACCTGCAGCAGCTGCGGGAAGACGGGATACACAACATCATGGCGCTGCGGGGGGACCTGCCGAAGGGCATGGATCCGGAAAAGATGAAGGACAGCCCGTTTCCGCACGCGGCGGACCTGATCCGGACGATCCGGAAGGCCGGGGATTTCTGCATCGGGGCGGCGTGCTACCCGGAAGTGCATCCGGAAAGCGCAAACCAGGAAGAGGATCTGCGATACCTGAAGGAGAAGGTGGAGGCCGGAGCGGACTTCCTGACGACGCAGATGTTTTTCGACAACAACCTGCTGTACAACTTCCTTTACAAGCTGCGGGAGAGGGGCGTGACGGTACCGGTGGTGCCGGGGATCATGCCGATCACGAACGCGAACCAGGTCAAACGCGCGCTGCAGCTGAGCGGCAGTTTCATGCCGCGGCGGTTTACCAGTCTTGTGGATCATTTCGGCAGCACGCCGGAGGCGATGATGCGGGCAGGGATTATTTATGCATGTGATCAGATTATTGATTTATTCGCGAACGGGATCAGGCACGTGCATGTGTATACGATGAATAAGCCGGAGATTGCGCGGGCAATCAAGAACGCGCTGTCAGTAATGCTGGAGGAGTAAGGGGGCTTTCCGATCGCCCCCTTAAACCCCTTCGGGGAGAAATTTCGCGTCTGCGGACGCGACCAGGGCTTTCCGATCGCCCTGGACCTTCGGGTTGCGAAAGCAAAAGGAGATAAATGGTTGCGTTTAATTGAACTGGGAGAGATTCCTTTTGATGAGAAAGAGATTCTGCGGTATGCCATGATGCCTTCCACGGCGGCGGCGCCGGAAGAACTGCCTTTGGGCGAATGCCTTGCGGCAGGCCGGAAGGCTGTACGGTGCAGAGCGGTCTGGAAGCGGTATCCGCTGGGATGGAATGAAAAGGAGCTGGATCTCGGATTCGCCAGGACGGCGTCTCAGAATCTTCGGAAACACCTGGAAGGGTGCAGGGAAATCCTGCTTTTCGCCTGTACGGCAGGCGGTGAAATGGACCGACAGATTAACCGGGAAAAAGTGATCTCTCCGGTGCGGGGATTGCTGATGAGCGCAATCGGATCACAGCAGGTGGAAGGTGCCTGTGATCGGCTGTGCGAAATGCTGGAAAAAGAGTATCCGGATCGGCAGCTGATTTCCCGCTATTCCCCGGGATACGGCGATTTGCCGTTGACCTTGCAGCGGGATGTTTTCAAGGCGCTTGACTGCGAACGCACCATCGGCGTTACGTTGACGGAGAGCCTGCTGATGCAGCCGTCCAAGAGCGTGACGGCGGTGATCGGAATGAAAGAGAGGAAAGCGGAATGAGCTTTTTTGAGCTGCTGAGAACAGGCCCCTTTTTCCTGGACGGTGGCATGGGTTCGCTGCTTCAGGCACAGGGACTGATGCCGGGAGAGGCACCAGAGACCTGGAATCTGACCCATCCGGAGAAGATCACCGCGATTCACCGGGCATATTATGAGGCCGGCAGCCATCTGGTAATGGCTAATACTTTCGGAGTCCATCCGCTGCGGTATCCGCCGGAAGAGTGCGAACGGATGATCCGGGCTGCAGTCGCCTGTGTGGACCGGGCGCGCAGGGAGATACAGAACGGAGAGGAGAAGTTTATCGGACTGGATGTCGGTCCCTGCGGGAAGTTGCTGAAACCGCTGGGTACAGTGGATTTTGAGGAAGCGGTCGGCTACTATGCTCAGATCGTGCGCATAGGCGTTGAGTGCGGTGCAGACTGCATCTTTATCGAAACAATGAACGACAGCCAGGAGACAAGGGCAGCACTGCTGGCAGCAAAGGAGAATTGCGATCTGCCGGTACTGGTTTCCAATGCTTACGGATCGGACGGAAAACTGATGACCGGCGGGACACCGGAAGCCATGGTGGCTATGCTCGAGGGACTCGGCGCAGACGCGGTCGGGGTTAACTGTTCTCTGGGACCGGAAGCGCTTGCGCCGATTGTGGAACGCTATCTGGCGGCAGCCTCCGTTCCGGTGCTGATGAAACCCAATGCAGGATTGCCGGAAGTCAGGGACGGAAAGACCGTTTACAATGTGCTGCCGGATGTATTCTCCGCACAGATCGCAGCGCTGGTGCCGAAGGGACTGCGCATCATGGGCGGCTGCTGCGGAACGACTCCCGACTATATCCGGATGCTGCGGCAGACTGTCGGAAACAATGTTCCGCCGCAAATCGTACCATCCTCCGGGACCGTGATTGCTTCCCGTTCGCGGACGGTTGAACTCGGGAAGAATCCGGTGATTATCGGGGAACGGATCAATCCTACAGGGAAAAAACGCCTGCGCCAGGCTCTTCAGGACGGCGACATGGCTTATATCCTGAACGAAGCGATTGCCCAGGAAGAACGGGGGGCAGAGGTGCTGGATGTGAACGTCGGCACCCCGGGAATTGACGAGGCGGAGACGCTGTGCCGCGCGGTGGAAGAACTGCAGGCAATCACGGATTTGCCGCTGCAGCTGGATACGGCGGACCCGCAGGCTATGGAGCGGGCACTTCGGCGCTATAACGGAAAGGCAATGATCAATTCCGTCAACGGTAAGCAGGAGGTTATGGACGCGGTTTTCCCGCTGGTGAAAAAGTACGGCGGCGTGCTGGTGGCTTTGACACTGGATGAGGAAGGAATCCCGCAGACGGCGGAAGGACGTTTTGCGATCGCTGAAGAATTTTGGCCGAGGCGGAGAAATACAGTATTGACCGGAAAGATATTCTCTTTGACCCGCTGACGATGACAGTCAGCGCGGATATTTCCGCGGCCCGGGTGACGCTGGACGCGCTGAGGATGATCCGGGAAAGGACCGGATGCGGGACGGTACTTGGCGTCAGCAATGTTTCCTTCGGTCTGCCGGCCCGGGAGGTACTGGGCAGTGTTTTCCTGACTATGGCTTTGCATACTGGTCTTTCCGCAGCGATTATGAATCCGCTTTCGGACGCGATGACAGGCGCGATGATCAGCTACCGTACCCTGACGGAACACGATGCGAACTGCGGAGAGTATATCCGTTTTACGGATACTCTCCCGGCAACAGTGTCGGCGGCAGTTTCTGCCGGAACGACGAAGACGGCGGCCACGGAATCTTCGCCGCAAGGATTACGGCGGGCTGTGGAAAAAGGCTTGTGCAAAGAAGCCGGAAGGCTTGCCCGAGAAGCGCTGGAAAGTGGAACAGAAGGGCTTGATTTGATTCAGAAAGAGATTATTCCCGCCCTGGATGAGGTTGGTAAAGGCTTTGAAAAGAAGCGGATTTATCTGCCTCAGCTGATGATGAGCGCAGAGGCGGCGGAAAGTGCCTTTAAGGAGGTCAAAGCCCGGAGCGTAAAAACAGAGGATCAGAAGAATCGATGCAAGGTTGTGGTAGCCACCGTCAAGGGTGATGTGCATGATATCGGCAAGAATATCGTGAAATTACTTTTGGAAAATTACGGGTTTGAAGTTACTGATTTGGGTAAAGACGTTCCGCCGGAGGAGGTGCTGGCTGCGGTTGAACGGTTGCATGCGCCGGTCTGCGGGCTCAGCGCTTTGATGACCACTACCGTGCCCGCTATGGCGGAGACGGTGGAACTGATCCACGAAAAGGCACCCTGGTGCAGAGTCATGGTTGGCGGAGCGGTTCTGACCGAGGACTTTGCCCGGCAGATTCATGCGGACGGATATGGAAAGGATGCGATGGCATCGGTACGCCTGGCTGAGCACTTCGCGGAGGGAGGGAAACAGTGAAAAGGGTTATTTCCTGTTTGCTGATCTGCTTTCTGCTGATCCCGGCGGCAGTTTCGGCGGAAGAGGAAGCGGTTCATTTTGTTCAGAATGCAGAAGCAGACTGTTTCGGTAAGATGGTGGTTACTTACGATACACCGACGCTGAAATATACGATAGAGACCTTCCTGATGAACGGGGAACGGTGCTATCTGACTCGGGTATGGCTGAAGGATCCGGCGACTCAGATCCGGAAAGTTACCGGGAAATGGAAAAAGAGCCTGGAATTTCCGAAGACCTTTGCAACGAAACTTCCGGAAGCAAAGCTGCTGATCAACGGAAGCGGCTATGTCAGTCCGCAGTTCCCGGAGATTCCGGAAAACTATCCGGGAGAAAGCAAGGATTATTTCTATACGCCCCTGGGTTCCCTGACTGTAACGGACGGGGAGGTTTTCCGCAATCTGGAAGGCGTTCCGTATTATGGCCTGATTCTGAATGATGATGGGCTTCAGATGATCACCGGGGATGATAATGGCGATGTTCTGGCAATGAATCCGATCCAGACATGGTCTTTCTATACTACCTGCCCGATGCTGCGAAACAACAAGGATCTGCTCCCCGAGAAGTGGGTTTTTGCGGACCGGCGGGCAGCCCGGACATGCGTTGCCCGGCTGGACAAGCACAATTACCTGCTCTTCAATGCCCGGGAGGATACAAAGGGCGGCATAAGCCTGCGGCGCGTACTGATATTCTTCCGGGATAATTTCCCGAAGGCGGAATGGGTGTATAATCTGGATGGAGGTCCTTCCTCGGCACTCCTGTGCCGGGAGCAGGGACGAAAAAAAGTCCGCACTCTGATGGGCGGCGGTGCGAAGGATGCGGATTGTATGGCATTTGTGGAATAATTCGGGCGGATATCGTTATTGCTTTATTGATCATCATCGCAAGGAGGAAAAAACATGATCCAGAATTATCCGATTATCGTACGGCAGGATATGATCCGGTGTGCGCTATGCAAGGAGCCGCCCTGCGACTCGGTTTGCGAAAAGATGAAACCCGCGGACCTGCTTCGGAGCATCTGGTTCCGGAATGAGCAGACAGCCGCTCAGAAACTGCCGGAGAAGAATCCCTGCCTTCGCTGTTCCGCCCCTTGCGAAAGGGCCTGCGTTCGCGCCGGACAGGTACCGATTCGGGAAATGGTGACCCGTCTGTATTACCAGGTGCTGCCGGAATGCGAAACACCGCTGCCGGAGAATGAGGAACGGCTGAAGTGCGACCTGTGCGGGATTCCGATGGAGAATCCTTTTCTGCTTTCTTCTTCCGTGGTGGCCAGCACCTACGACATGTGTGCCAGGGCTTTTGAGGCAGGATGGGGAGGCGCGTGCTTCAAGACGATTTGCACGCTGGATATCCATGAAGCATCCCCCCGCTTTTCTGCGGTTGTCGGCAGTAACGGCGGTATTATGGGCTTCAAGAATATTGAGCAGCTTTCCGACCACAGCGTGAAGGAGAACATGGAGATCTTCCGCAGGCTGAAAAAAAACTATCCCACGAAATTTATCCTGGCCTCGATCATGGGACAGAACGAAGAGGAATGGGGTGAGCTGGCGCAGCGGTGCGAGAAAAACGGCGCGGACGCGGTGGAACTGAACTTCTCCTGTCCGAACATGGCGGAAGGCGGATTGGGGAGCGATATCGGGCAGGTGCCGGAACTGGTGGAGCGGTTTACCCGAGCTGCGAAGCAATCCTGCAATATTCCCGTGCTGGCAAAGCTGACGCCCAATGTTGCGAACATGAGTGAGGCGGCGGAGGCAGCAAAGCGCGGCGGCGCTGATGGGATTGCCGCGATCAACACGATCAAATCGATCGTCGGTGTCAATCTGCATACGTACGTTTCTTCTCCCGCTGTCCGCGGACAGAGCGCCGTGGGCGGATACAGCGGAAACGCGGTGAAGCCCATTGCGCTGCGGTTTATTGCGGAGATGGGGAAGAACCAGAAGCTGAAGGGGATGCATCTGAGCGGCATGGGAGGCATCGAAAGCTGGCAGGATGCGGTGGAGTTTCTCCTGATGGGCGCATCCACCCTTCAGGTTACCACGGCGGTGATGCAGTACGGTTACCGGATCATCGACGATCTGAAGGCCGGCCTGAATCTGTATCTGGCAGAAAAGAACTTCGGCAGCGTGAAGGAAGTTGTCGGCCTGGGCCTGGATGCCCTGAGCGAGACGACAGACATTCTGGAGCGGGACACGGTGATCTTCCCGGAATTTGAAAGAGATCGCTGCATCGGTTGCGGCCGGTGTGAGATTTCCTGCGCGGACGGCGGCCATCAGGCGATTACGCTTGATGAGGCGCGACATCCCAAGCTGAACGGAAAAAAATGCGTAGGCTGCCACCTGTGTATGCTGGTCTGCCATCAGCACGCAATTGTTCCGGGCAGGAAAAGAATCAGGAAACGTTGATGCAGGAATTACTTTTCCCGGAAAAATTCAATTTCTTCACCAAGGGGACCGTAGCAGAAAGCCATCCGCGCATGAAATTCGGGAACTGAAGGGATGACAATATCGTTCGGTTCGATAAACACCTCGTATCCGGCCGCCCTGATTTTGTCGATGATACCGTCAACATCATCCGTAGCGTATGCGGCGTGCCGGATTGCCCCTTTAGACTTGATGCCCTCGCCGTTGCAGAAGATTTCCAGCTGGCTGTTGCCGCACTCGATCATGATGCCTTCCGGCCACTCTCTTTTGACGGAGAAACCGAGCAGGTTCAGATAAAAATCCTTTGCTTTCTCAAATTCTTCTTTTGTACCGCATTTCATAGAGATGTGATGCATTCCCGTAATCATGGATTGTATGCCTCCCCCACATTTTGCTGTATTTTTATGGAACGGTGACATGTTTTCAGGATAATAGTTGGAATAATGAGGCTAAAAATGGGACGTTTCTTCCACTTTCAAAACAGGAACAGGATCTGATCCCTGTTAAGGATACCGCACAGGATAAACGGAAACAAGCACGGATTCTGTTTTTTTCGGGTGAGGAGGTCAGAGACGGGTGGAGAAACAAACTGAAAAACTGCAGGAGATTATCCGCCGGTCAAAGCGGATTGTTTTCTTTGGCGGGGCAGGAGTGTCTACAGCCAGCGGAATTCCGGACTTCAGGTCAGATACGGGATTGTATGCGGAAGAAAATGACGGATTGTCCCCGGAGATGGTTCTGAGCAGGAGCTTTTTCTATCTGCAGCCGGAAAGATTCTTCCGTTTTTACCGGACACATATGCTTCACCCGGAAGCTGTACCGAATGCAGCACATCAGTATCTGTACAAACTTGAAAAAGAGGACAGACTCCGGGGGATCGTTACGCAAAATATCGACGGGCTGCATCGGAAGGCCGGAAATATCCGTGTGTATGAATTGCACGGAAACATAAATGAAAACTATTGTATGGAATGCAATGCAGCCTATCCGATGGAAAAGATCCTGAATTCACAGGGGATTCCGCGATGCGAATGCGGCGGAGTGATCAAACCGAACGTGGTGCTTTACGGAGAACCGCTGGAGAAATATGTGTGCATTGGGGCAAGACGGGAGATAACCAACGCGGATACACTGATTGTTGCCGGAACTTCTCTGACGGTGGAACCGGCAGCATCTTTTATCGAAGATTTCAGCGGAAGGAATCTGGTGGTTATCAACAATTCTCCTACCCGGGCGGACGAGCGGGCGACATTATTGATCCGTGGGGATGTGGCAGATGTTTTTTTCCGCCTGCAGGCAGATGATCTTTCCGGAACAGCTTGATTTACCTATTTGCCCTATAGTATAATAGGCTATTCTATGGCGGGAGGGGTTCGGATGATTTCTACCAAGGGACGGTATGCGATCCGTGTGATGATCGATCTGGCTGAACATGATGAGGGAAAGTATATTCCTCTGAAGGATATTGCCGCAAGGCAGGAGATCTCCAAGAAATATCTCGAGATCATCGTAAAAGATATGGTTGCAGGGGGATTGCTGACCGGTGCAAGCGGGAAAGGCGGCGGATATAAGTTAAACCGGAAACCGGAGGAATATTCAGTGGGCGAGATTCTGGAACTGATGGAGGGGACGCTGTCACCGGTCGCCTGCCTCGCGGAGGATGTCAATGACTGTCCGCGAAAAGGCATGTGCCAGACATTGCCGCTGTGGACTGAGTTTGACCAGCTGGTCCATGATTTTTTCTTTCAGAAGAAGCTGAGTGATCTGATCAGATAATCAGAGGGTTTTCCGATTGCCTCCTGAACATCACCGAACGGATCTGATGCAAAAAACAGGGAAGAGACTGAGCTCTTCCCGTTAAAGTATGAGGACTTTTTACGCGCTGGGGTGTGACGATATCTCAAAATCTTTCGGTAGTTTATGAGATAACCACGATCTCGCCGTTGGGATCGAGATCCACTGTCAGCTCGGTGCCGGGCGCCACGTCGGCGGCGATTACTCTGCGGGCGATGAGTGTTTCCACATGGCTCTGCAGGTACCGCTTCAGCGGCCGGGCGCCGAAGACGGGATCGAACCCCCTGTCAATGACGGCATTCAGAGCGGCGTCAGTCAGGGTGACCTTCAGCTGTTTGTCCTCGAGACGTTTATTCAAGCCGGCAACCATCAGGCGGACAATGGAACCGATCTCGTCCCTGGTCAGGGGCTTGTAGTATACGATTTCATCAATCCGGTTCAGGAACTCAGGCCGGAAATGTGTCCGGAGCAACCGATCGACCTGTGCGCGGGCATCGGGTGAGATCTCACCGTCGGCAATGCCGTCGAGGATGAACTCGCTGCCCAGATTGCTGGTCATGATCAGGATCGTGTTCTTGAAATCCACGGTGCGGCCCTGACTGTCGGTAATCCGGCCGTCATCAAGCACCTGCAGCAGGACGTTAAAGACATCAGGATGTGCTTTTTCCACTTCATCAAACAGGACAACACAGTACGGATGACGGCGGACCGCTTCGGTCAGCTGACCTCCTTCATCATAGCCGACGTATCCGGGAGGTGCCCCGATGAGCCGGGAGACGCTGAATTTTTCCATGTATTCGGACATGTCAATCCGAACCATGTTCCTTTCGTCATCAAAGAGCGCCTGGGCAAGGGCCTTGGCCAGCTCGGTTTTACCGACACCGGTCGGGCCGAGGAAGAGGAAAGAACCGAGAGGCCGGTTCGGATCCTGAATGCCGGCACGTGAGCGCAGGATGGCTTCGGAAACTTTTTTAACAGCCTCATCCTGACCGATGACCCGCTCATGCAGGACATCTTCGAGATGAAGGAGCTTCTCCCGTTCGCCCTCCATGAGTTTGGCAACGGGGATGCCGGTCCAGCGGCCAACAATGCGGGCAATTTCCTCTTCGGTAACCTTGTCCCTCAGGAGGCTGTTTTCACTCTTGCTTTCTTCGGCAATGGCTTCTTCTTTCTCCAGTTCCTGCTTCAGCTTCGGCAGTTCGCCGTACTTCAGTTCCGCGGCGCGGTTCAGGTCATAAGTGCGTTCTGCCTGTTCGATTTCGGCATTTACACGCTCGATTTCTTCCCGCAGGCTGCTGACTTTGCCGATGGCTTCCTTTTCCGCTTCCCAGCGGGCCTTCATGGCGTTGAATTGATCCCGCTGATCAGCCAGTTCTTTCTGCACTTCCTCCAGATGTGCCTTTGAAAGGGAATCCTCTTCCTTCTTCAGGGCGGCTTCCTCGATCTCCAGCTGCATGATATGCCGACGAATATCGTCCAGCTCGGAAGGCAGGGAATCAATCTCTGTACGGATCATGGCACAGGCCTCATCTACCAGGTCGATGGCCTTGTCCGGCAGGAACCTGTCTGTAATATACCGGTTGGAGAGGGTTGCTGCGGCGATCAGGGCGTTATCCTGGATTTTGACGCCATGGAAAACTTCATAACGTTCTTTCAGACCCCGGAGGATGGCAATCGTATCCTCTACGGTAGGCTCAGCCACCATGACCGGTTGGAACCGACGCTCCAGGGCGGCATCCTTCTCGATATACTGGCGGTATTCATTGAGGGTGGTAGCACCGATACAGTGCAGCTCGCCGCGGGCCAGCATAGGCTTGAGCAGGTTGCCGGCATCCATCGCGCCGTCCGCTTTGCCGGCACCGACGATGGTATGCAACTCATCGATGAAGAGGATGATTTTCCCGTCACTCTTTTTGATCTCTGCCAGAACAGCCTTCAGGCGTTCTTCAAACTCGCCTCTGAATTTAGCGCCCGCGATCAGGCTGCCCATATCCAGGGAAAAGATGGTCTTATCCTTCAGGCTGTCGGGCACGTCACCCCGGACGATCCGCAGGGCAAGCCCTTCGGCGATGGCGGTTTTACCGACGCCGGGTTCGCCGATGAGAACCGGATTGTTTTTGGTTTTCCGGGAAAGAATCCGGATTACGTTCCGGATCTCGCTGTCACGGCCGATCACAGGGTCCAGCTTCTGCTTCCGGGCCAGATCAACCAGATCGGAACCGTATTTCTTCAAGGCGTCATAGGTATCCTCCGGACTGTCGGAAGTAACCCGTGCGGCGCCCCGAACCTCGCTGAGAGCCTTCAGGAAGGTATCTTCACTGTATCCCATGGACTTCAGAAGGCGTTTCACGTTGGCGGAAGCCTTCGCGACGATTCCCATCCAGACATGTTCTACGGAAAGATATTCATCCTTCATCCGTTTGGCAATCTTCTCCGCTTCAACAAGAGCCTGCTCTACATCTCCGGCGATATAGACCTTGCCCGGCTCACGGCCGGAGCCGGAAACCCTGGGAGTACGGTCGAGGTTATCCTTCAGGCCGGCAACAAAAGCCGGGACGGAGATACCGCATTTCACCAGAAGCTGAGGAATCAGTTCAGACTCGTCTTCGGTAAGGGCAAGGAGCAGATGTTCCTGTTCCACCTGCATATGCTGATATTCAATGGCAAGAGATTGTGCGCGCTGAAGCGCAGAAACGGTCTTTTGCGTGAATTGATTCATATCCATAATATTGTTCCTCCTTGAAGATCAAAAACTTTGACTAACTTTGACCTTCAAGGGTATTATACACCCTTCAGACTGCTTGTCAAGCTTTTTTTATCGACCTTTCCGATAATCACCCGGGGTTTGGCCGGTGAGCTTTTTAAATGTGCGGGAAAAATGGGCCACGTCAGTATAGCCGGTCTGTTCCGCAACGTCCTGAATGTTCATACCGGGTGTGCGCAGGAGCGTTTTGGCTTTGTTAATCCGCATGCTGCCGAGAAGATCAAAGAAACTTTTTCCGGTCTCCCGGTTCAGGAGCTTTGACAAATGCCACTGGCTGACATAAACGTGATCGGCGACTTCGCCGAGGGACAGATGCTGTTGCATGCAGTTTTCCTGCATGTAGTCAAGGGCAGCGTTCACAATAAAGTTTCCTGCTTCCGAAACTCCCCCGGCTTCCCCGGTTTCTCCCGATTGCTCCGCTTCTTCAGCGGGAAGCTGATTCAGTTTTTCAACCATGATCCTGACTGTTTCTTTGAGTTCGTTCATGTTGCTTGGTTTGAGCAGGTAACGGCAGACCCCCAGCGTTATCGCCTGTTGGGCGTAATCAAAATCCCGGTATGCCGTGAGGACAGCTGTCTGCATGCGGGGAAATTCACTGCCGAGAGCCGCAAGCATGGTGAGGCCGTCCATGTTCGGCATGCGGATATCGGTAAAGAGGATATCCGGTTTCAGTTTCCTGATCAGGTCAAGGCCGGTCCGGCCGTTTGTTGCGGTACCTGCGACCTCACAACCCATTTCTTTCCAGGGAATGACGGTGGAAAGACCTTTCAGAATCAGGGCTTCATCATCTACAAGAACTACGCTGTACATTCAATCACTCTCCGAACGGTTTCAGTTCCATCACTTTCTGCCAGCACTCTTCCGGGGTCATGCCGCCCTCGGCTACAGCCGGAACGCATTCCAGCAGCCATGTTTCCCGGGCTTGCTGATTCATCGCGTCCTGCAGCGGCTGGCTCATATGGCGGCCTTCCGTCATCTGTTCCCAGGAGGAGCGGAGTCTGCCGGTCATCGATTGGTTATCCAGCTTTTCCATGCTCTCTTTGGATGTAAGAGAAGCAAGAAGAGAAACGGCAGCGTCTCTCCGGCTGCTGTTCCAGGCCTTCCGGGTGAGAAAGAAACCCATTGATACTCCGCCGGGATAACACTCTGCCTGACCGCCGTCCCGCCCGGGCATCGGAAGAACAGCAATGCTGTTCATCTGCTTTTCCGAGAAAGAGGCGACCTGCCAGCTGCCGTCAAACTGCATGGCAGCCTTGCCGTCCAGAAACAGCCCGGTGGTGACACTCTCCGTAGTAAAGGCAGCATCATCCCGGAAAGCGCCGAGTTTATACAGTTCATGGATCACTTCCATTGCTTTATACCATGATTCAGGGACTTCTTCAATGGTTTTCGGCCGCAGTGCCAGTTCTTCCGGCGGGACGCAGGCGAGCATCGCGAACTCTGCCAGATAATGCGGGATATCCGAGAGAGAGACTGAGATCGGGACAATATCGTTTTCGCGGAAGACCCGGATGGCCCGGACGAGCTTTTCCCAGTCTGTCGGAAGATCCAGACCGAAACGGTCAAACAGATCCGTATTGACGAAGAGGCCTTCCCAGAAGGAATAGAGGGGAATTGCATAGACCTGCCCGTCGGCTTCCTTCAGCACATTTTCCTGCGGGAAAGCAAGATCAGGATAGGCAACATTGATTTCCGTCAGCGGAACCAGCCGGTTCAGCAGCAGTTTGCTGTCTGCCCCGGCGGCGAAGAAGAACAGCACATCCGGTTCATCGCCTGCTGCAAAGCATTTGAGAACGCCGGCCTTCCAGGCTTCGTTGCTGGTGGAGGATTCGTCAATGACGGTATATCCGGTAGCTGTTTCAAAATCACGCAGAATGGAGACATAGGCATCGCCGGCACTGTTCCCGCCGGCAAAACAGCTGATTGTATGAAGGGTGATATCCTCTGCACAGGCAGAAGAACAGAGCAGGAATATGATCAGAAGTGTGCAGAGTGCTTTTCGGATCATGTATTAATATCCTCCTTTCTTTGGGGGGCTTTCCGATCGCCCCCCCACCCCCCCTTCGGCCTTCATAGGGAGGGGGCTTTCCGATCGCCCCCCAACCCCCCTTCGGCCTTCATAGGGAGGGGGCTTTCCGATCGCCCCCCAAACCCCCTTCGGCCTTCATAGGGAGGGGGCTTTCCGATCGTCCCCCAAACCCCCTTCGGCTTTCATAGAGAGAGAGCTTTCCGATTGTCCGGCTTCAGCAATGCTGTCCTGAGGTATCAGAATTTCAACTTCTGTTTCTTCATTCGGACCTCCGGTAACTGTCAGAACGGCACGCGGTCCGTAGAGCAGACGGAGGCGGCTTATGATGTTAGCCAGGCCGAGGTGATTGCTCTCCCCGGAATCCCCGGAAAGCGCGGCGTCGATCCGCGCACGGTCTTCCGCGTCAAGGCAACGGCCGGTGTTGGCAATCAGCAGCCTCAGACAGTCACCGGCCCGGTGACTCGAAATCCGGATCGTTCCCCCGCCGGCCGGAGCAATCCCGTGATCCACGGCGTTTTCCAATACCGGCTGAACGGTCAGCAGGGGAACAATGCAGTCTTCCGCCTCCGGATCGATGTCACGCGTGATGGTCAGCGAATCACCGAAACGCTGCTGGATGAAGAAGATATAGCTTTCAGCTACTTCCAGCTCTTCGCGCAGAGTCACGATGCGGCGGTTTTTCCGTCCGAGAGAAGCATTGAGCAGAACAGAAAGAGCGGAGACCATGTTTTCGATGGTTTCGCTGCCTTCAATCCGCGCTTCCCAGTTAATCGTCTCCAGGGCATTGTTCAGGAAGTGGGGGTTAATCCGGCTTTGAAGCGCCTGAATCTGGGCGTTTTTCAGCTCGATTTCCTCCCTGTAGGTCTTTTCAATCAACTCCTGCAGGCGGATGGACATATTGGAAAAAGCAACGCCCAGGTCTCCGAGTTCATCGCCGCCCCGCATAGGCACGGTAACGCCGAGTTCGCCTGCCTCGATACGGCGGGAAGCATCCGCAAGCAAGCCGATAGGCCGGGTAATCCGCAGGCGCACGAAGAGGACAATCAGCAGCAGGATGGGGATCAGCAGTAAAAACAACAGCAGGGTGAGATTCCGGAAAGAATAGAGCTCGTGATACTGCTCGGTACGGTTCAGCATCAGGAGCAGGTGCAGGTCATAATGGTCTCCGGCTTCGGATTGGACATAGCGGAGTGCGTTTTCTTCAGGGAGATCAGTAAAACCTTCCGGGAGGGAACCCCAGTCGGTTTCGCGGTCACCGTAATCGTCAACCAGCAGACGCATATTTGCTTTCCAGCCGGATTGCAGGGAGATCAGCGGTTCAAGGATATGATTCCTGTTGAGGCCGAACACAAGGGTGCCCGTGTTTTCCATGCGCAGGTTCAGTACATTCCGGATGAAGCACATCTTTTCCCCGCTGCCGGTAAACAGGGAACGGGTATCCAGGGATTCCGCGGCGCGTGAGACAAGGTCTCCGTTTTCACGGAAGAAATCGGAGGCAGCGCTCTGGCCGGCCGGATTGCTGATGATCAGATCACCGGACTCCGCGGGAATGAAGGCGGCAAATGTGAAGAACCGGTCTCTGCCGAACTGCTGTTCCAGATAGTTGCGGGAGAGTCTCAGATATTCGGCGTTGCTGATTGCGGAAGAACGCCACTGGTTCCAGGCGTTGGCCAGTTCTTCATCATAGACGGCTTCCTGCCCGAGACTTACAATCCTGTTCAGATTCTGAACGGTGGAGTTCCAGGCATACTTTGCGTTGCTGACCAGGGCGGATTCGACGTTTTTCTGTACGCTGCCGAGTAAAATGTGCCGGGCAAAAATGCCCAGCACAACCGTCGGGATGATATAGCACAGCAACAGGATAGAGACAATTTGGAAGCGCAGGCTGAACAGCCCCCGGTGATGGGGGTGGCGGCGGAGGGGCTTTCCTGTGCCTGGCTTTGTCATGGCAGTATGTCCTTTCAGGGAATCGGAGGAAACGGTAAACCGATATGCCGGGCGGCGATGCGGACGAGATTCTCTGCCTGCAAAGCAGTTTCTGCTTCGGCAAAGATTCTGACCCGGGGCTCTGTGCCGGAAAAACGGATGATGATCCAACCGCCTTTGAGATACAGTTTGCAGCCGTCCAGGAAGCTTACTTTTTCGACGGGCAGAGGCAGGTCGGGAAGATCGTGACGAATCATGATCTGTTGCTGAATCCGTTCCCTGCTTCCCGGGATCAGGGCCCAGTCGAATTCTGACATATGAGCTTCGCCAAAACGCTCATAGATTTCCCGGATCAGTTCGCTCATTGGCTTTCCGGTGACGCAGAGCATTTCCAGCAGAAGGGAGGCTGCGTAGAGGCCGTCCTTTCCGTTGATATGTCCGCGGACGGTGAGACCGCCGGATGATTCTCCGCCGATCAGCGCGTTATTGGCTTCCATGCCGGCGGAGATATGCTTGAAGCCGACAGGGACCTCAATACATTTTTGCCCGTAGGCTTCCGCAACCCGGTCGAGCAGGTGAGTGGTGGCGATATTCCGGACAGCGGCACCCTGCCAGCCCCGGAAAGCCAGCAAATAGTAATACAGAAGAACCAGGATTTCGTTAGCCGAGACATATCGGCCCTTCTCGTCCACAATGCCCAGGCGGTCCGCATCTCCGTCGGTGGCAATGCCCACATCCGCATGATGTTCCAGTACGGCCTGCTGAAGATCGACCAGGGTGGCGGGTGTCGGGGCGGGCAGATGTCTGCCGAAGAAAGCGTCATGCCGGTCGTTGATTACGTCCACATCGCAGCGGCAGGTATAAAGGATCGTCTGCAGACCGGTGAGGCTGACGCCGAACATGGGATCAAGCACGACGCGGGGATGACGTTTACGGATTGCATCGGTACGGATCTGGTCCAGAATCGAATCGAGATAGGAATCCCGGGGATCAGTATACTCTATTGTACCATTTTCGAGCGCCTTTTCAAAGTCAATTCGACGTATTTTCTCCGGATCGAGGGCGTTGGCCTCCTCCTGAATCGGCAGGGTATAGTCCTCGGTGGCATCCCGGCCGCCCGCGGTGAAAAGCTTGATGCCGTTCCAGATTGCCGGATTATGGCTGGCGGTGATCATGGCACCGTAGGGGAGTCCCATGCGTTTGACGGTGAACATAATCTGGGGAGTCGGGCAGTTCAGGTTCACAAACCAGACCTTGACGCCTTCACCTGCCATAACCCCGGAGAACCAGATACAGGCTTCACGGCTCAGGAAACGCCGGTCATAGCCGACACAGATTCCACGATCCGCGCATTTTTCGCGGATCATGCGGCGGGCCAGTGCGGCCGCAATGCGTTCGATGTTTTCACGGGTAAAGCCTTCGCCGATGATGGCGCGCCAACCGCCGGTACCGAATTGAATCATTGTGATCCCCCCATTGTAACTTTGATCTTATGGACACCTGAAGTGAAGACAGGGATGCGGTCTGCTTCCTGACCGTCAACCTCAAGGGAAACGACGCCTTTTTCCACATGGTCAGGATTGGAAACGGTAATGATGTAGGTTGCCCCGCGCCATTTTCGGACAGCGGAAAAACCGTCCCATTCCGCCGGGATGCACGGATCTACCGTCAGGCTGTCAAAACCGGGACGGATACCGAGCATATAGCGGGTTGCTGCATAATAACTCCAGCCGGAGGAACCGGTCATGAACGGGTGCCGCGCTCTTCCGAAAGCGGCATGGTCCCGGCCCATGATGAACTGGCAGTAAGTATACGGTTCTGCCTGACGGATTTCCATCTGATTATTCTGGTTTTCCGGCAGGAGCGCATTATAAAATTTCATGGCTTGTCCGCCGCGGCCGAGCATGCATTCCGCCACCCAAGCCCAGGGGTTCGGATGACTGAAGATCGCTCCGTTTTCCTTTACGCCCGGATAAACCCGGGTCACAAAACCGATTGAATCGTCAATGGTCCGGAAGGAAGGCGCGTTCAGCATCAGACCATAGGGCGTGTAAAGCCATGTGTCCACACTGTCCATGCAGGAACGTCCCTGCGAATGTGTGGCAGCGCCGGAAATGACGGCCCAGGTATTGCTCTCCAGATGCACTTTGCCTTCTTCCGCCGCGATGCTGCCGATCGGTTTGCCGTCAGCGGTAAATCCCCGAAGAAACCATTCCCCGTCCCAGAGCGTTTTCCGGCAGGTTTCGATCATCCGGTTCCGGAGTAACGTATAGTGTGCAGCATCCTCATTGCGTTCCAGCGCCATGGCCGCGTCAATGAAATGATTGGAGGCCCAGATCAGCAGGAAGGCAACCATGGCGCTTTCTCCGCCGCCGAGGTTCAGGCAGTCATTCCAGTCCGCCCGCAGACCTTTGGTGATACCGTGGGCTCCGATCTGACCGTAGGAGAAATCCAGGATTGCTTTCATATGGTCCCAGACGGTACTTTCCCCTTTATCCGCATAGGGGATGATCTCATCAAAGAAGGAGAGATCACCGCTTTCCCGGATGTTCTCCGCGATGGCGGGGATCAGCCAGAGTGCGTCATCCGCGCAGGCATCCTGAATACCGTGCAGCATGCTTTTCCGATCCGCATCCGGGATGACGGTGGGTGTTTTGACGGAACCGTCTTCCCGGTCTTCCAGTACGGCGGGATCAAAGAGATGAAGCCCGTAACCTTCCCGCATCTGTCCTCGCAGGAGCTGGCGGATACGCATCATACAGCCATCCGGCTCCGCGTGCGGGATGCACATGGCATCCTGCGCCGTATCCCGGTAGCCCAGGCCCGTGCGTCCGCCCACCTCAATAAAAGAGGCAAAACGGGAGAAGAGGACGTTGATCTCGCTCTGGTAGAAATTCCATATGTTCAGGGAACGGTTCATGTTCTCATGCGGCGTGGAGACCTGCAGGGCGGAAAGCTTCTCGTCCCAGAAAGCCTTCAGATCCGCAAAGGCCCGGTCTGTGCCGCGCTCATCATATTTCAGACGGGCATGCTCCGCGGCGTCTTCCTTTCCGGTACCCAGATAGAAAAGAACGCGTTTTTCTTCCCCGGGCTGCAGAATCAGTTCTTTCTGCAGGGCGCCGCAGACATTGCCGCCCAATTCGACGCTGCCGGAGAGGACACCCTGCTCAACAGCGATGGGATTGCGCTCAGTCCGGTAGGGACCGATAAAAGTATCCCGGACGCCGTCATGGCCATCCGGTTCGAAGTTGCCGGCGAAGAACTGGAAGGCCCCCGGTTCGTAATGCAGTTCGTTGAGACAGGTGCCGTCCCGGTAATGCGAACCGGCGGCGTAGAGACTCATCTGGAAGTTCTGGTTATCCATATCAATTTCATGGAAGGAGAATTCCACGTAACCGTAAACGCTGATCTTCCGTTCCCGGTCTGATGTGTTGAGAATGCGGACATCAAAGATTTCCACGGGATCTTCCGGTCCGGATTCCCGCGGGATAAAGAGCGTTTCCGACGCACGGATTCCGGAATAATCGCATTTAAAAACAGAATAACTCAGGCCGTGTCGCGCTTCATACTTTGCCTGGTCCAGCGAAAGGCCGACGGGCTGCCAGCTGAGGGACCAGTAG
>Ga0265298_10000342_pt1 | contig 70458 bp, 131 predicted proteins | sample AusTroGonzalo_MG_3_FD_193486 | JGI IMG/M metagenome (GOLD analysis project Ga0265298, IMG submission 193486) | Bovine rumen microbial communities from tropical cattle in Woodstock, Queensland, Australia - Gonzalo_01 | ecosystem: Host-associated > Mammals > Digestive system > Stomach > Rumen ... | reverse complement strand
GACGATTGAGCTCATCATACCACGGCTTCAGCACCGCCTGGACAATACCGGCCATCGCAGCTTTCTCTATAAGATTATGAATCATGTCCTCCATCTTTTCTTTGATCGCGTCCGCTGTATCGCCGAACTCCGCGTACGCCTCACGCCAAGCGCTCGCGAAAGATTCTGCAGCCGATGTTAGATCCTGCCCGGCAAAGAACTCTGCAACCTTTTCCCGGAGCTCTAAAATCTGTTCAGCCGTATCTCTCGCAGCCTTCCTGTATTCTCGAACCTTATCGTCGTCGGTCTTCTTTCCCTTCTTGCTCTCTGCCTCCGCTTGCTTTTCGTATGCCTTTTGCTGAGCTTCAAGGTTCTTAATCATTTTCTCGTTGGTTGCGACGTAGTCGGAACCAAAAGCATTATCAATCACCTTGGATAACTTGTCGTAAGCCGCTGATAAATCGTCAACAAGCTTTTTCTGCTTTTGGATCTCTTTCTCCATCCTAGCGCTCTTGATGCCAGAGAGTGCCTTTGCGATAGCAGCACCAGCAGCGACAACGGCAGAAATCGCCAGGACTATCGGATTGGTTTCCATGAGAGTTAGGATAGCATTAATTGCCACGAGTGCAACACCAACCATCTCCAGACTGCTAGCCACGCCATCGAGAGCGGCACCGAACTCTGAGGTCTCATCCACGTCGAGGAGTTGCTTGACGTTAGAAAGGATACCGCTGAAAGATGAATATACGTTCGAAAGCCCCTGCACGGAATCCTGCATCTTCTTTATTGCTTCCGCCTCCTTGTCCTTATATTTTGCCCACAAAACTGGATCTGACTCCTTGTCGATGTTCGCAAGCTTCATTCGGGCATCCACATACTCCGAAAAGCCCTCAGACATCGTCAAGAAAGGATTCTTTTTTGCCAAACCCTCTTCAGAACGTGTGATAGCCTCGGTTATGGCTTTTAAATCTTCCGGTGAAAGAGCATCTGCGAAGAGGTTCTTGAACGTAGTCAAATGGACGATAAGTTTTCGGAGCGTAGCCTCGCCTACGGACCCCATATCCTCGAAAGCAGCTTTCCATTCGGGAGCACTCTTCAATACCTCTAACGTAACCTTAGCCACTTCTTTATTATAGTATGCGTCCATGGCTGCGAGGCCAGAAGTGCTTATACCTTTCCCTTCCGCCTCATCCTTGGCTACTTTGCGCTTCCTGTTTATATCGTCTATTCTCTCTTGGAAGGTCTTAGCCTTTGCGTATGTTTTCTCCCAATTTTGAATAAACGCGCCCTCGTCCCTCTCCCATTCAGCAACAATACTCTCGGCAGCAGACTTGTTCGCATCAACAATGTCCCCAAGATACTTCCTCAAGGTGACGACATCCTTTTCGGAGATAGCCTTGGCGATAACGCCCTGCAGTTCACCGCTAACATCCACGCGAGAGCTATCAAACGTAAACAGCTTGCTCAATAGTTCTTTCTGGCGGTTTTCAGCCTCTTCCCCAACGGTGCCGTAAATCTTCTCCGTCCACTTCCTTGCGAGGTCTTCGTTTCCGGTCATGTCAAGCAGGTTGTCGTAGAAAGACTTAGCCTCCTTGGAATGCTTTATCTCGTTCGAGAGCCTTGAAAGCTCGTCCTTGATGTCGTCCCGGAGCTTATCAAATTTTACGTTTGCTATAGCCTGCTCTATAAGCCTTGTAGCATCAGCGTTTCCCCTATAAGCCGTTATAAGATTCTCCAACCTTTCGAGCATGTTCTCATATGTCGGCTCCCAGCCCGCAAGCGACGGGAACAGAGTGTCGATATTCTTCAACGCGTCCTCCTTGCTCATATACTTCAAGAGCTCAAGATACTTCTTGTAAGCGTTGGTTATGTCTGAAATACTATTCTTTAATCCAGACAGCTTGTCACCTCCGCTACCATTCTTCTTGAGCATATCCCAGGCATTAAAATCCGTAAGAATAAGACCGTACAAGCTCAGCATAGCTTCCGCATTTGCTTTCTGTTTCGCAAAATACTCCGCATCCTGACCTTTGGCGGTCTTCAGCGCGTTAGAATAAAACTGGATTTCGGCTGCCAGCTTATTGTATTTCTCCGCAGTTTTTTCCGCCGCTTCTTGCGCTGTTTTGAATTGTTCCAATTCAGTGTTCTCAAAAGCGCGAGTCGCGGCTACGGCTCCGGATAACATTGTTTTATAGGAAGCCAGGCGAAGTTTCCACTTTTCGTTGAAAAAATCTGGAAGGGGAGGTCCTGCCGTAACGCCAGTAAAATCCTCCAAGCTTTTAGTCGCTGCGTCTATCTGCTCCTTAAAGCCTGCCATCCTTTCCTGCAGATATAGCAGACGATCCCCCAACCGGGCTTTCTGGTCCTCAGTCAACACCTCCTCCCAGACACCTCCATACGCACCTTTGCGAACCGTTCCCCGAGTCAGGGTCTCCATTATATAATCGTACTCATCCTGGAGTGGTTTCAGCTCTGATTCAATGTCAGTTTTCTGCTTTTCGAGCGCGAGCCCCATAGCCTCCCTCTTCGCGGCATTCTCCTCTTGGATCGCTTTTGTATTGATTTTCAAAGCTTCAGTCTCCTTGTTTATCCCGGAAATAGCTCCTGGATATGCTTTTGCTAATTCTTTAGTCACCCTGGCGAGTTTATCTTCCTCGTCTTTCGTCCTCTCAAGCTTTGCGCTCAGCTCGGTATAGGCCTGACACAGATCCTGAATATCTTTAACGCTTTCCTTCGTCTTATCATAAGCCGCAATAGTCTTTTGTAGACTTTCGACTGTAGCCTTAGCCTCTTTTGTTCTTTTCACCAATTTATAGATCGCTGCAACCAGGACGATTATCACCGCAGCGGCTGCCGCGTATGGGTTTTTCAGTAAAGCGGCATTCATCTTCCATAGCGCTTTCGTGAAAATGTTTGTCGCCATAGTCTCTCTCCTTTTCGCAGCTACATAGAGGTTTGAGAGAAAAACCTGGAGCTTCATAGCTTTCTCTTCTCCCAACATTACGGCAATAAGCCTGGAACGTCCAATCGTGTTTAGCTCCAACGCGGAAATCTGAGCAGCCTCGGCGGCTGTCAACGCATTCTGAGATATTCGCAGATTGATTATCGCGACCTTGTAAGCAGCTAAAGAGGTGATGACTACACCGAGCGTCTTCCCAACTTCACGCCAGTTTTCCAACAGCTCCTTGGCGCTCCGAAGCATTACCTCCATAGCACCATGGACGGCGCTGGTGTTGCCTATCTCGTCGTACATAATAGACAACGCATCCCGAAGTTTCATCCACTGACCCTTCAGCGTTTCAGACTGTTTCTCCTGCATCTTATAGAAGATTCCTCCCGCCTTTGTCATGTCGTTGAAGATATCTTCAATCATCTTGAACGGTACGGCCCTCTGCGAAATCAGCTCGAACACATCCGCTGTTGTCGTTCCTTCCCTGCCGAGTTCACGGAACTTACGAGCCAATTCCTCTACCAACGGAATACCTGCTTCAGTAAACTGACGAAGCTCCTGACCACGAAGAACAGATGCTGCCCTAACCTGACCGTAGGCCAATACGAGACGATTCATGTCAACGCCGAGACCGGCTGACACGTCAGCCAGCTTCATCGTTACGTCAAAAAGATTCTCCGTCTCGATTCGATACGCAGACAGCTGCTTCGTGAATGTAACCAAATCCTTTATCTGGAAAGGAGACTGAATAGCTGCAGCCTTGAGCTGTTTGAACAGCTTCTCCGCCCGCTCCGTATCCTGGATAATACCCCCGAGGGCGACTCTTTGCATCTCGAACTCCGAAGTCACCTCTCGCACATTCCGGATAAAGCTGGATGCAGCATGTATAGCCATAAGTGAAAGTGCGTTTTTTACAAGGGTACCCATCCTGAACGACGCGCTTTCAAGACCAGCATTGTATCGCGCAAGATAACTTTCACCACGTCTCCACGCCTCAGCCATCTCCTGGGCCTTCGTCTTCATGCCGCCCATTGCAGCCGTCGCCTTAACGCCGGAGCTAGAGACCTTTTCCAATTCCAAGGAACAATATCCCAGGAACCTCCTGGTTTCCTGCAACTTGACATTCACAGCATCTATCTGCGCTTGATAAGGCTTTGTCAGACCGCCAGAAGACGACACCCTGGCGGATAGATTCTGTTTTCTCTGCAAAGCATCGAGCTGATGCATGTAATTCGAAATATCCTCCTCAGCCTTTTTCATGTTTAGAGAGAAAACACGGCTCATAGCCGAAGACGCGTTACCGACACCCTTCAGCTTCGTCTCGAGTAGACCAGCGGCCTCAAGAAGGTTCTTTTCTTCTTTCGTTAGCTGGCCGGAAGCCCTGAGATTAAAGCCTCCCTTCGCAGCCAACTTCTCGATCTTGGCACTAACCTGAGCAAGAGCGCTTTCGAATGAGGATACCGATGTTCTCGCATCGTCGAAAAGCTCCACCAGGACTTTCTTCGAATTCCCGATTTTTACGTCGATAAAAAGAGACGCCGGAGCAGACTCTATGACTTCCTGAAGCGGCTTTATGGCGGTTTTCACTCTTTTAGCCGCATCTTCAAAAGACTTTTCTATATCAACAATTACAGGTATATCTACTGCCATATTATTTGTCCTCCATTTGTTTTCTTATATAACTTTGGATATCTTCCATCGTATCCGGTTTTTCCTCCTTAGCCTTCGTTCCGATGCCGAACATCGACAGCGTCTTCATAATCTCTTCATGTGATTTCACGGTATCCTCCCATAGGAGCTGTTTGTTTTCTTTCACAAAATCATAGTCGAAGTACCCCTTGTCGAGAAGGATCGCTGTAACCAGATTCACTGAGTCCAGATACCAGTATCTAAACCACGCCCAGAAACAATAATTCCCGTAGACTTGTTTTATCCGTTCATTATGTGTTGTAAAGTCAAACGCCGAGCCTACTTGTCGCCCTCCTTTATCCCCAAAGCGTCCTTCTCCAACATATTGATTACGCTTTCCAGCCGCTCTAGCTGCTGCCTGGCGACTTCGCCAACCGGTCTCATATAAAGCACGCGTTCCTGCCTTGAGATATCCCAGTTGGCTTTGGAAAAACCCAGGTCGGCGTTGACGACTCCCGCTTCGTTTATCTTAAATGTCGTCTCATTGCCTCTGAGTTGAAGTATATTCCACTGCATCCACCATAGAGGCTTCAGGAATATCGCCCAGTTCCCCAGGAGATAATATGCCGCTTTCTTTGAATGCAGCGAGTAGAGCTTTTTCGTGATTCTCTTGGCTTCCTTCAGGGGTAGGCCCTGCTTTCCCCTCTCTTCCAGGACATGAGCCTCTTGTTCCAGAAGTATGATTCGCTCCTTTACGGCCTGAGCAACCTGGCGGACCTTATACTTGTGCCGTCCAACCATAACAACACATGGAGCCCCCACCAAAGTTTCATATGCTCCTTCTAGGAATTTCGCGCTTGCAACGTTATCCATATAAGCAAAATTAAAAGAGGCGGGCAGTACGCCCGCCCCGTTCTATAAGGTTTAAGACTGATTATGCGACCTTCTCCACGATCATGCCGGTAGCAAGCAGCTGCTTGGTAGAATCCTCTGGATCGCGGACGTCCAGATTCTCCGCCAGGACAACAGCATGGATACGGTAAAGTCCGTCAGAGTAAGCCAGGTTCGAGGTGATCTTCGCCTTAGGGTAGATCCATGCTCGGTTCAGCTCATCGTTCACGACAGCGATAGGACGTGTCATCACAGGCAGCTTGGTACCGAAACCAACTGCAGATACGGTGCCGTCGAAGAGGCTAGCGAGAGCAGAGCCCTCAATATCCTCGCCGGCAAGGAATCTCTTGACCATACCGAGAGAGGTGGATGCGATGTCGAAAGAGAATCCGAGAGTACCGGCGGTCACGCGAGCGGTGATAAGGTTTCCCTGCTCGTCCAGGATCTGTTCGGTGTTCACGTCCTCTCCTTCCCAGTTAGTAGAGTCCTGCACGATCTGGCCGCAAGAGCCAGAAGCTCCGCTGGTAACGGTCAGATTTGCGAGAGACTTTCCGGTGTAATCGAGAATCTCGTCAAAAATTACGAGGTCGCCCTGTCCAGCAAAAAGCTTGGAAGCGGCTTCAAGTTTTGGAACAGCCATAATTATTCTGAATTAAAATTGTTTGTTGTATGCCATTTAAGGTTTAATCTTGTCACGGAATAGCCTGTAGTCCTATCCGGTATAGTGGGAGTTATGTACTGGGGAATTTCGTATTCAAAGAAATAGTTCTCGGTCGCGTTGTTAATCACAAGGTCCTCAAACTGTTTCAGGAGTTTTTTTACACGGGCTTTCTTGACAGTCCCGTCATCATTCATCTTGGAATGAAGAGCTACGATAAGATGCCCCCGAGCAAAACCATTCTCTCGAGAGAGACCTTCCACACTGCCGTTCATATAAATCGCTATGAAGTCAGACGGAGCCTCATTCGTGGGGCGTTCCCAGTCTCCGTAAACGGGGATAATCTGAGAACCTCCCCCAGCCAAGCCAACACGGACTTGACCTTTAAGAACGTCGCGCAACTCAACGTCGGGTTGTATGTCTGAAGGGTTAATCATCGTATAATCAAGTTTTTCGTGCGTCCAAACTCATAATTCAATGCGTTTTCCATCGTACTAGCGAAATCAACTTCGAGCTCGTGGACATATCCGGCATGCTCCGGCATTTCATCCACCTTCTGAGCATAAGGGACACCTATGACGAGTTTCGCCTGAACTCCTCCAAGTAAAACATGCGCAGCGCGATTCGCAACAAGCAAACCCCACTCCGTTCCGTCAATAATCCCGCTCGTTTCATCATATTGAGCTACTGTAGCACCGGGCTGCATTTGGCGTATCCCGACCACTCGGTTGCCATCGGTAACGACTGTCGCCAAAGAGTCGTGAAGGTTTCCCGTGTACCATGGAAAGTATTTGTCTCCTCCACGATACCCTGAAGCGTATGCCCCGTATGTCCGCTGGACTTTTCCCGTGTTCAGATTTACGATGTCATTACGAGAGCCCCTCGGCCATTGACTGTCGACGTCCTGAAGCCACGACTCGCAAGCATCTGATAAGATTGTCGCCCCTTGCTTGGTCAGATGCTTTCCTGCTTCTGCCAAAGCCTGGGCAAAACCACGATAAGTCTTACCCCAGGACGCTTTACCATTGATACTGCGTACACCCATGTCATTCCCCCTGTGCTTGTTTTAGCTCAATCCTCGTAATCTTCGTGCCGGAGTATAAAGGCATGTTCACATCGCGGACAATCTTTACCACCGACTGAAGTTCACGTCCGAACTCAGTTTCGATATCGACGCTATCATTTATCTTCACGCCGGGAAACGCACCGGGTAGATATAATGTCGGGAACCTGGTCACCATAGACAAGGCGGAACTCATACCGCCTTCTTCATATAGGCAAGGACCCGTATATACAACCTCGGGCGCGAGAGGGTTGTCCCACTCGTCTCGGACAGGTTTTCCGTCCTGCCCGACTCTCGCCCTGGAGATAACGCATTGGTCTCGAAACTTAATTAGCTCCATATCTCAAAGAACTCGCATCATACATCTCACTGGTGGACTCCTCGTCTTCCTCAGCAAATCCCCATTTACGGCGGAGGGCATCGCCCATCGCTTTGAAGCGAGCCCTGTCCGCCATTGTAATGGTATATCCGCCGCGAGAGACACGGACATCGCCGACCTCTTCGGAACAGCCTCCGCCAGCGAAAACTCCCAGTACCGAATAGTATACCGTCGAAGAGGCGTAGTCCAGCCGCTTCTGATATTCGCCATCAGTATCTACCCGAGGCGTTCTCTCTCCCGTCTGGCCGTCGACGATATAGTCGATGTCCTCATCAAGAGGAAGCGGGTCCAACCCGACATCCTTCGGGCTCCGTGCGGCTCTCGCCACCACATTATCCTGCAGGTTAAGACCGGGCGTTAAACTACGCAAATATTCTTCGACAGTTATCATAGCTACTTCGTATGAAGGATAAACATGTCACGAGGACGGGTAGGAACGCACAGCACGGTGAGTTCGGATACCCAATCCTGATACTTGGTACGAGCGTCGTAACGGTACTCGATGATACCGTGGCCGCCGAAGATAGTGGCGCTGATTGCGCTCGGATCAGGGCGAAGAGGAACGACGTTCTTCTTGATGCCAACCTTTCCGGAAGGACGCACCAGATAGGTATCCTTGTTGAAGGCCCAGAGCTTGTTGCGCACAAGCTTCTTCTGGTTGTCATCCCACACTTCTACGCCGCATCGGGTCTTGTTGAAGATAACCTCGTCGGTACCGATAACCTTCTTGAAAGCAGCCTTAATCGCGTCGTCAGAAGCTGTGTCAGCGATAGCGCGGGCGGTAGCCTTGGCCTCGTCGGTAACACCGGCAGAAACTAGCAGTGAAGGAGACATCTGGTAGCCCAGAGCAACCTGCCACTTGCTGTGCTTCATATCCTCGAGGAAGGATTCCTCGTTAACCTCGACGGTCACAGAGTCGTATACTTCCTTGGCATCGCGAACCATCTTCTTCAGGTCGTTGACAGGGTCGGAGGCAGAACCTTCGGTGGTCTTGTCTGCGTTGGTGAACCAACGGGCTGTGCCGGTCAGAGTCTTAATGTTTTCATTAGGAATCTGGGCGCTGAAGGTGATGTTCTGGATACCGCGAGGGTTGTTGGCATCGGTGAGGGTTACGGCGCCGGTGGACTTCATCTGGCCGACCTGATAGGAGATAGAGCCTATATGGGCATCCTGAATCTCGGACAGACCGCCGAACAGAAGTTTGGCGAGATAGTTGTTGATACTTTCAGCAGGGGACTGGTTCATGAAGGTGGCAGATACCTGGAGGTTCTGCAGGGTAACCAGTTCCTTGCGATAGTCGTTTTCGCCCAGCTCCCAGCGAGCCTTCTGGCGAGGGATAGAACCGCTCAGGGTGTTAAAGCCCTTGGTTCCGAGAGGAATCGGGTCGGAGTTGAGGTCCACATAGGTGGCCATCACTTTGATCTGGTCTTCGACCTCAAGCATCTTGTAGTCGAAGTCAATCTGGGGAACATCCCACTCTTCGAAACCGATTTCGTTCAGGTTCTGACTCTCGCGACGGGAGAGAACCTGGAGGTAGTAAGCCATAAAGGCTTCAGACGAGATGATGCCATTGGAGGCCATCAGAGTGTCAAGTCCAAAATACTGATTCATAGTTCTACTCGTTTACGAAAGTTATACCAGGAAGAAGAGCCTTAACGGCTGCGGAAATAGACGGGATACGCTTTGCGAGGACCTGTCCCTTTGTTACAACGGTGCCAGTAGCACCTACATTACCGATATAAACGTCCTCCAAGAGAAGGCCGGTCACACCGGTCTCCGGAGCAGCGGCATCAGGAGCGAGAACTGTAGCCTCACCTCCCATTTTTGCTACATATACGACAGAACCGGCGGGGATGGTTGAACCCTGAGTCTGATTGTTCAGAGTGCAACCTGCAGGATAGAACTCGTCAGTATGCAGCCAAATAGGCACTTTGCCAGCCGCATATTCCTGCGAGTCTCTATTAAAAGAGTTTCCGTAGTTTTTCATTGGTCACAACTTTTGGGTTAAACTTATTTTTACTCCTTCGGGATCAGTCCTGCGCCTTCCAGATACTTGGCCTGAGCAGAGAAGTCAAATTCGCCAGTTTTGCCGCCGTCGTCCTCGAAAGGCTTCGTGGCATCAGCGCCCTTACGCTGAACCAGTTTGTTGAAATACTCTGTCGCTCTAGCCGTCAGATCTTCCTGCGTCATACTGCCTCCCATCGCAGCATTCAGCTCGTCAGCTCTCTCCCATGCGTCATCAGCCTCCTCCTTGAACTTTGTAGTCCACTTGTTTTCGTAGAATTTAGCTTTTGCCAGGGACTTCGCCTCCTTCGCCGTTGTCTGCGACTTGAAGGTCTCGAAAGCTTCCTTGACCGGCTGCACGGCTGCGGCTACCGCGTCGGCCACAATCTTAGCGATATCTGGCTTCTGCGGGTCCGGGTCAGGGTCCGGATCAGGGTCCTTTTCGGGATGTTTTGCCTTGTAGCCTTCAAAAGCGTTCTGCGTCTCGGTCCTCTTAGTGATTTCCTGGTCGCGATGCTTCATCAGCTCCTCAGCGATAAGCCTCATAGTCTCTGCATCCGTAAGGACGGTTTCGACCTGAGATTCCTCTGTGACCGTCTTTTGTCTCGCCTCGGCAATCCGGTCAATAGCCTCGTTGCTCAGCCCGAAACGCTTGATTTCAGATTTCGCCCTGAGCCCTTCAACGATTTTTTCTTTGAACATATGTTTATAGGTTAGAATGATTTCTATCGCAAAAATAATAAAAAAGTATAAAAAACAAAATCTTTGGCACGATTTTTGAAAAATTTGGCACCTTTCTATAAAAAGCCCGGTACTCAGAGCGAGCCCGGGCTTAGATAGTATCATTTATTTCTCGGCTGTTTCTTAGCCTGGTTCGTGACGTCAGGAACGGCAGGATTATTCTCGGCCGTCTTTACGTTATACTTCGCCTCGAGAGCTTTCTCCTCCTCCTTCTCCTTCATGATTTGTTCAGCATCTCCGAGATGAGAGTTTCCGATATCCGCCATTACGGCCTTCCTGGACTTAACCTCCGCATAATACTGATCCAGCTCAATCTTTATGCGCTCAGCTTCGTTAGACGGAAGCCAAATATTCTGTCCGCAAGATATCTTTAGATCACCATATCTCTTAATATCTTTTTCGGCCTTACCCACAAGACGCTTGAACACCTCAACGAGCTGACGGACGGGCTTCGCATAGAACTTCCAGCGATTCTGACACCATTCGACATCTGGAGCGAACATGATCTTAATCGTCGTGCTGCTGTCCGACCCCTGCCGGATATCTACAGGCTCGACCAAGGAGGTCAGAGACCCTCGGAGGATATTGCTCCACAGCGTATCGAGATTCGTCTTCGCTATATTCGAAGCGTCCGGCGGAGCCAAGAATTTGGCGTCGCTATGAGCCAGACTATCAGACGTTCCCTTTACACCGATAGTCTTACCGTTGATTCTCGTTGGTGGAAGATTGACGATTTTCTCGCTTTTCAGGAACAAAATCGGGAATGCGCTATCTTTCACCTCATTAGCAATATAGCTATGAGCCCGTTCATATTTTACGATACAATCCTGGACAGGACCCGTAGCAATATCCGGGACACGGAAATATATAACTTGCAGAACATCATTACCGATCTGGGCATCCTTTCTGGAAATAAGGCGATAGCCATCTTCACTGACCTCGTTGAACCTAAATCCCTTAAGCCTCTTCAGGACCTGGTCAAACCATGCTTTCCCTTCGTCCTCGTCAGTATCGACCTTTACCCATGTCTCGCGAGACTTCACCGAAAAAACGTCCACGGCTTTTTTCCCGTTTAATGAATAGGCTCTATATAACACAGGGCGCCCCTCGTCGTCTATGCCAGGATAAAGGGTGTCCCCTTTCTCATAAGCAAAGACCTCATACTGGAGCGAATTCCCGTCATACCACCAATATAGAGCAGAATCACACTCGCGCTCGCAATATGAAACCGCCTCGACCCATGCATCCCAAAAACCGGCATAGTCCATCCAGGACTCCACTTTCTGGAACGCCTCCTCGTCCTTATCCTCGCTCGCCACCCAGAACTTATCTCCCGTCAGATGGGAAATCTTCTTTCCGACGATGAACTCCTGAATGGCCAGGGCGACAGTTTCCACGTCATCGAAGCCATTCAAGACATACTTAGTCTTGCCATCAGCATCCTTTTCTGTCTTATAAATTGGACGCTGGCTCATGAATCTCGAATTTATTTCATGAGCAGAAGCGTTAATCTCGTTCAGGAACGTGTCCTGCGTCAGGTTGACATAGCCTACGCCGAAACCTCCGGTCTTCGGCCTCCTATATCCCAAATTGTTCCCGCATGGGGGATACGCACCAACGCTATCAGGAGTGACTCTGCGCACCCAATAGTCCTTTTTTAAGTGTTCACCGATATTCATAGGTTTAATCGCGATAAATATTTTTATATATATACAACGGCACGTCCGTCGCTGTAATCCTCAAATAAGCCATCGTACGCATCATCCTCGATTTCCGGCGAAGGAGCCTTCTTCGGCCTCGCATCGAGTTCAAAGACCGCCCTAAGACAAAGTGAATCCATAAGGTCAGGAGAGTTCTTCTGATGCCGGGCTTTGTATTCATCCTTAGATAAATAATATATTCGCTTGTTCTTCGTTGTGCTCACAAACAAATCCACGGCATCGAACAGGATATCACGAATCGTTCTCAATTCCCCCTTCTTTCCATATGGAATTCTCGTATCGAGATCCATGCTCGTGCTTATCCGTCCAGTCTCGAGGAGCACTTTCATTTTCCCCAGCAGCTGACTTCGAACGTTGAAATATTGCTCCAGCGTGACAGCATTTCCATTCTCATCGTATTCCTGGAGCGCAGTCTTATTCGAAGTCACCGGATATCCATTCACATAATCTTTTAAGAAGAAACCCATTCCCGTAGCGTCAAACGCAAAATTTGACACCGGTACGCCATATTTCGCGAGCATTCCTTCTATCCACGGCACGATATCCTTCATGTTCCCGTGGTATGACTCTATAGCAATAAATCTAAGTCCCTTCCATATCACCATCTGGCAGACATCCGGATCTTTCGACGACGCGGCTCCCGAAATATCCATTGTAGCATACATGTTCTCATCGTCGCTAATAGGATTACTTGGCAGCTCAGCAATCATCTGCTTCGTAATCGACGACCTGCTTGATAGCGAAGGACCGAAATACGCCTCTGCGAGGATGGCACGTTGTGTAGCACCTACATTATGCAGGTTTGCGACCGATTGCCCACCAGTAGCGTTTACAAGCTTTCTATTGCCGGATGCATGGCCAGTAAAGAGCGTAAACGATTTAACCATGTCGACCTCGGTCAGGCCGGCAGCCCTATCCTCGCTGTTGAGCTTGATATTTGCAGCCGCGACCACCTCTTCCCGAGAGTCACCCCAAATAATATCCGAAGGCTCATCGCCTTTCACATAGAAATACCTCGTCCTTCCGTCCCAATCCGGCTTCAAGTGCCAATCATCTCCGATATAGCCCGCAGCAAGCAAAAAAGCCGTGGTCCAATGCTCATATTTCGGGTTGAACGCCAGGATAGTCTGGGGTGTAACACCAGAAGAATCCCTGTTTCTGGAGAAGATGTACGTAAACATTTTGAACTGCTCGATCGCAGTTGCCTCATCGCACATAAACAGTGCAGCCTGCTGCTTTTTATACATCTCCTGGAACTCGTCCCATTCCTGAGGATTATCCGCGTTGAAATTCGCATGCAAAAATTGGACGGCGTTATTCCATTTGGGCCAGGAGAATGTCGGGAGCTCGCCTGTCGTTACCTCACAGCTAGAAAAATTCCCCCAGACCGTCTGACCGTCTCTTTGCATACTGGTACCCTTTGCGGAATCAAGCTTTCTGACGTTGATCAATCGGGCCGTATATCCATACACGCCTACGCCCTGCAGCGCTTTCAACATCATGCCAAACGTCTTCCCAGAAGTAGCTTCTCCGCAGATGAATATCAAATTAGACATACACCTCGCGAGATTCTCCTGTAGACCCTCCTGAGGAATAAGGTCAACGTTATCCCTCAGGACAAAGTCTCCAACCTTGTCGTAGCCCTTGTCTTTGACCGTAGCCTTTTTCCTCTCAACATGCTCGTAAAGAGGAGGAAACGGGGCGTGATCTGGCTTAAGTCTAAACATATACCGCAAATATATAAAAAAAATTATTATAACAAAAGGCCCCGTACATCACTGCAGGGGGCCTCGCGGGAATAACTTATATGATGAAGAAAAAACAGAAGTTACTCACTTCCGGAAGCGATAGCTTAAGTTTTTTTGTCGACAGCGCAACGTAGCGTCGACATATTGTGATTCCATGTCCGACAATATCTCGATTGTCATGTATTCCTTACCGCTCGCATAAAGCGAAATACGATCATCTGACCTCTCATATACCCCCGACGCCGTCCCGAACACAGAACTATATAGGTAGAAATCACCAGTATCCTTGAAGGAAATTATCACTTGGTCACGAAGCTCTATGACCGGTATCCATTCGCCCTGGCTCAGCATATATTCCGACACCCACCGTCCAGTGAAAGCCGGATATGCCGCATCGACGGAATGTTCCTTCGAGCAGGACGATAAAGCACAGGATAAGATGAATATGTAGACAAGGATTCTTTTCATATTAGAATGGTTCATTAGAGGCAGGCTGAGAGGCGGCTCCGTCCTTTTTCCCCAGGAGCTGAATAGTCTGCGCCTGAATTTCCGTGGTGTAGCGGTCATTGCCATTCTGGTCCTTCCATTTGCGCGTGGTTAGCTTCCCTTCGACATAGATCTGGGAGCCTCTCTTTACATACTGATCGACTATATCTGCGGCGTTTCGCCAGACGACGATGTTGTGCCACTCCGTACTCTCCTTTTTATCTCCGTTGCTGTCTCTCCACGTTTCCGTGGTCGCTAGCGTAAGATTTGCGACTTTGTTCGTGCCGCCGACAAATTTGACCTCCGGGTCCTTGCCGACGTTACCGATAAGCATTACTTTGTTTAGACTCATATCTGAAAAATTTATTCACTATCTCCTGCAATATTCGTGCCATCCGGAACCTCATCGCAATTTTCCTCTACAAACTTACGATAAGCACAATCGTTACAACACACGGGCAGATACCTCCTCGGCAATTCTTCCGCCTGCTCGTCAACGTCCAATATGCCAACCTTATCGAGAATCTTCATTACGGATTCTGGATCCTGAGCCTCGTCGAGATTTTCCGCCAGAGCCATCGCGAACTCCATAGCCTTAGTCCTTGCCCTGGCTTTCTTCGCCTCAAGACTCTCAGCTGTCTCCGGTTGAGGCTTGGAGTGACCGCGAGGCGATAGTAATTCGTCAATAGTCCTCCTGTAAGACTCAATATACTCCTGGACATCCTTAACCGCGAAAAACTGCTTCACAGCTGCCTTGAAAGCTGCCGGCGCCTTGGTACCTAAGAAATCAGGACGCACAAAACGTAAAAACATATCCTCCCGACTGCAACCCGACAAGACATAATAAGACAGTCCGTTCATTTCTTCTTCGGACAAATCAAACTTGCGACCCCTTGGCCGCATTGGAATCTTTCCTGCCATAATACAAATATATGAAATACTTTTTAAAAAACAAAAGTGAGCCACGCATTCACTGCGGAGCCCACTCGACATAAAAAAAGCACTGTACTATGAAAACCTAAACCCAACATTGGTTTAGTTACTCTTTCGTTGAACGTAAATACTCGTCAATAAGCCTCCTGAACTCATCTTCCGTCCTTACGACCTCATAGCGATACCCCTGACCTTCAACAAGAGTCTGCCAAGATCTCTGCTCTGCACTTTGTCCCGAACCGCGCTCCGTCGTCTTCATTTCAATACAAAGACCATGCCAGGAGCCTCGAGGCATCATAAGGATCAAATCCGACACTCCAGCCACAATCCCAGTCGCCCTCCTCAAAGCACCGTTCCTTGCATCGCTGCGGGGACCTTCGTTCTCTACGTGGAAAAGTAATCGGCGAGTCTCAGGACGCTCATTCCAGCACCACTGAAAACAACGGGCCTGCAAGCGCATTTCTTCTTGCCTCCGTTGTCTTCTTATTGATGGATCTGACTTCTCTTGTATCATTCAGACCACGCCAGGATATCTATGTCATCCGGAAGGGGCTCAAAGTCATTACGGGAATAAGGCTTCCTGATAAGCCACTGAGTCCCAATCCACATCGCTGTGTAATAGCCCTTAATACCCTTCGAGAGATACTCGATAGTTACGACTGTGCCGACACAAGGCTTTTCCGTGTCAGCTCTGTGCCAAATACTCTGTTTTGATTCTTTTGCCATAATGTAAAAATATATTTTGTTGGTTAGAATACAATTATCATGCCAAAGCGTCTATTTCGCTTTATTTTATTCTTTGTCAACCCGTTTCAAAACGTAACAGGTTGCCAAGTGAAGCTCTATGCCATCTGGACGGGACTCTTTATTACATTCTATGAGACCATTAGAGAGCAGTTCTTTTCCGATAGCCTTGCTCAGTCTATCCATGGTGGCTTCATTCAGTATCTTGGCATCCAGGGCATAACGTACACCTGGGGGAACTTCTACTGATGCCTTGATTGGAACCACCTCGTAGTCAATACGACTTATTCTGTAATTCCTTCGCATGCCCGCACTCCTGCGCGGCGAAGCGGCACGAAAGAGTCTCTTTACTTGCTCGATTATTGTTGTTATCTTGCTCATATCAAACGTAGTTCATTATATCCGGGTTCTTTCCTTTCTTTACGAGCCGTTCGATCTCTCGGCGGGTCGCCCTTGGGAGATACGGCCATTCATCTCCGATCGTAACGGGGCCTTTGCCGTCGTACTTGAAGACCTGAGCTTTGTATTCTTCGATTGTCATTTCAAAAAAATAGTTCTTTAAGTGGAAGGCGGCACTCCATACGATACCAGCCGTATTCGTCTATTTTCTCATCTTTTACAATAAGGTCTTCCCAATCCACTTGGTCCTCGAGGTGATCATGGTCGATACGCTTTTGGATACATGCCTTGCACCATTCAAGAGCATCCTTATGAGCAATTTCTGTCAACCCTTCATACTCTTTCGTTATTCCTATTACCGTCTTCATATTTACTTGTTCCGTTTTGCGCTATCGCGCTTGATTGTTCTGTAAGTAAGCCGGGGACGCTTCATAAGCCCTACGAACTTGAATAGGCTAATGCGGTCATTGCGACTGATTCTCAGCGTAGCGGTGAATTTTATGGTGGTCGGATTGTATCCGACTGGCTCGCTCTCCGAAATGGTTAAAGATTTCTGGACTATAGGACCAATCAGCTCCTTCCATTCCTCTTCTACGTCCGCACGCTTAATAAAGATCTTGGATGGGGAAAATAATTCGTGAGTGCACATAGCTTAAAGATAGTCTTGAACCTTGTATTTTTCGATTGTCATAGCTTGGCAAGTTCGTATTGAATTTGTCCTATGCGTTCTTTAAGCGCCATTTCGATGCTGGTATAGACTTCTTGTTTTATATCCACTTCGACATCGTGGCCAGCAACTGAACCATGTAGGTATAGTCCAAAACTACCATTCGGGTCGCGCAACGATGTCTGCGAAGCGGAACTCATAAGATTGAGCACTTTGGTCATGCTTTCCAGCTCAGACTTGAGCCGATAAACCTTTTCAATTAATATTTCTTCCATATCACTCGAATATTTTTCTGTAATGTTCGCACAGCGCCTCGCGGGAGGGGAAATGTGGTTTGCTTAAAGGCCAAGATTTCGGTATCCCCCAATATTGGTCGCAATCGTTGCGGTCAACAAGATGACATTTCCCCCATAATTCCTCATAAGACACTTGTTTGAACTTGTCTTCATCGAAAATCCACACCTTATCTCCTGGTTTCATATCATTATATCTTTAAAGGATGCCTCGCAAATGTCGCAATAAGACGCAATCTCTGCTCTAGTTCTCCGGGCAATAACTCACGGGGCTCTGGTTCTTTGTATGGCTTATTATACTCATTACGATTCCCTACCTCAAAATCAATAGCCGCATAATAATCATCCATGCGGCGGAAATAGTCCTTGCCATGTCCGCCATTCAGATACAAAAGGCGCTCATCTCTTTCCGCCTGCGACTCATACAGTTCTACCGAGTCCGCGTCTGGAATAGACATTCCTTCATCCATGATCCAGACTTGCTTTACTAATCCATAGAGTTTCATTTCTCGCGTCCTCTCAAATAATCCACTATTTCAGCCATTGTGTCGAAAGAGATGTCTCCGTCAATATAGACACTTGTACAATCATCTTCTTCGTCCTTCTCTGGGTCGTAATGAGAATCTAAATTGAAATAGAGCCCCGCTCGTTCTAGAATCGCGCCAACATAGCGCCTCTGTTCTTCTGATAGTTTCATTTCTCGTCTGTTTTCCATTTTGCCACTATTGCGTCAAACTTTGCATTTATATTATATTTCTTCGCCGTCGAGACAAAACAATCGTACTGGCTTGCCGGGACCAGAATAGGATTATCCTTTCCACCCTCAGCAATCTTCCGCTCTATAATAGTCTTGATATCTAATACCGGATCGTTCATTTCTCGTATTCGCTTTTCATCTTTTTCGTAATCACAACAAATATCCTCGTTCCCCCAAACGCCATTTCTGCCGCCTTTCGGCTTGGAGCAAGCACCCTCATCGGGGGAGAGATCTATAAAATAGGCGCAAGAAGCGCAAGTCTTTCTTTCGGTTTCCATAACTAATCCTGTACTTCTACTGTCACTTTTACACACTTCCCCGTATACTCATTGAGACTAACCTCGCCCTCCTTTTTAATGAACGGGAAAAAATACCTAACGCCGACAGCCCCGTTATGCACAATAGCGGCGTCGACAAGTATACTCAGCCAATCTGGGCCACCTTCAAAGCCTATAATTCGGCCATTAAATTCTGAAATCTTCTTTTTCATACCATTCTCCCACTACAAAGACCGTGCCACTAAAACAGCTTCGGCGAAGAATCGGTCCGTAATGATTCGATTTCTTTTATGCGTTCTGTATCGGAGGCGTAGCACCAGAGGAAACCTCCGTGCATATTTCTTTCCTTCCTTGCACACATCGCTATTTTACTAAAATCAAGTTTCGTATCTCTCGCCGCAGCGTGAGCAGATATATACTTTCTGATAAAATTCCCAGTTGGGTCATATTGGCACACCTGCTTCTCTGCACGAGACGAACCAGAAGCCTTATGCGAATCCAACACTCGGCGAGGTCTTGTTCCATAAGACAGATTATAAGAAGCGGTACACCATTCAAGATTATCAACGGAATTATTTGTCTTGTTTTCGTCTATATGATTAACTTGCAAAATCCTTGTGCCGATATATCGCTTTAGGTTTTCCGGGATCGGGAGAAAAGTCATGGTAACGAGCCTATGCACTGAAAATCTCTTACTAATCCTATCTTTATAAAGTTCTACAATTAAATACCCTCGTTTGATAGAACCCTTCATTATCTTTGATATCCCAGCGCTGTTATAATTCAAAGATAACACCCTCCCAAGGCTGCTAACTTTGTATAACCCTTCATATCCAGGGATGTCTTTCCAAATTTCTTCCATCTTAAAAACTAACCCCGGACTTTCACGCGGAGGTCGCAGCTCCGCACTACTCATTCGGGGTGATATATTTCTACTCATTGTCTGCGACACAATGTTTATGCAAAGATAGTAATTTTATTCGAATAAAGAAGGGCCTTCGTCTTTTTTCTTGACTTTAACTTTCGATAAAATTTCTTTCTTGAAGAAAAAGTAGTACTTGGGGCTTATATTCGCACCATGCTTGGTCCTTAGCACCTCGATGGCTCGCATGAAGGCTTCCTTTTGGTTGTCAGGATCCTTAATACACACCTGGACCAATATCCAGTTGTTAGATTTCCCTTCAAGTTTCTTGCGAGCCACATAAGATTCGAGAGATTCTTCATCCTCTCTTGCCACCACCTCTTGTAGCTCTGCGTTATAGAACTCCTGCTGCGTAGGCCAGTGGTACCCACAAAAAGCGCAATCTTTCCAGGAGACTGGCACCATTTTCCCACACTGTGGACATATTTTTGTGGGTGGTACACCGCCGCCCGCTCCAGTCGAATGCCATACAGACCAGGCCCGCTCGTCCTCGTACCTCCCCAGTCGCTCATAGTTGCAACCAAAGTCCAGACATAGAAACTCATTATTCTTCCCGGGAGCAATCCTCGACGCACGGCCAAGGCACTGCATGTACTTCACCAGCGATGTCGTTGAAAACATCAGCATCACAACCTTGATATCCGGAATGTCGATACCGGTCGTAAACAGGCCGTAGTTGACCAGCACAGGGAATTCGCCACGGGCAAAAGCGTCCACGACATCCTTTCGTTCCCCGCTATACTCTCCATCCTCGCCAAAACCCCCGGAAAGGCAATATTTAGCCTCTATGCCGCGTTCGCAGAACTCCTTGGTAAGTTCTATCGTCTGCTCGCTCGAGCAGCAAAATACGAGGCATTTCTGGCCTTTACAGAGACGTTCGTAATTGTCAACAGCGCCGACATAACGAGCACGCGACTTAAACTTCTGGGCCATCTGCCCGAGATTATAATCTCCACGACATGAACTCCACTCGACATCATCCATAGACGGGGCATCGAGAGAGAAAAGACGGCACTTACAAAGGTAGCCCTGATCAATCAGCGAGCGGACAGACGGACCGATAACAACAGCATCGTAGTCAAGTCCTAATTGACGCATCTGGCCGTATCTCGCCGGCGAAGCTGACAGACCGATAACAAATTTATTACCTATCCCTGGCTGCTCAAACACAAAGTCAAACTCAGCACGATGACACTCATCCAGGATAATCAGCTTGAAGGTGCCAAACCAGTTCACCCAGTCTTCCTTCTTGAGCCGTTGGCGAAGCGTCTGTGCCATCATACAGCAGCACTCGACGTCCGGACGCTTTCTGGTCTTAGCAAAAACCTCAGCAGCATCCACGCCCCACTTCCTCACATGCCCAGCATCCTGGGTGAGAATCTCCTCACTATGGGCCAAGATCAGGACGCGATTACCCTTTCTCGCGGCCATTGATGCCATCGAGCCGATAAGGACCCCTTTCCCGCTTCCAGTCGGGCTCTGCACAATAATATGCTTATGCTTCGCCAGGGCCTGACGAGTCTCAGCGATGAGCGTATTCTGATATTCTCTTAACTCCATTTCTCGTCCCTTATTTCAAAGTCATTCCCGTACCTGCGTCGGACTTGTCCCAAAGAATAGAATACCTCTGAATCGGTAAGGAACGGAGTGGACTCATTGTAATAATTTAAGACAACCTCCGTCCACTTCCTTCCTATCTTCTTTATGTACCCCTTCGACACCCAATGAAGATGAGTAATAGGGTTCGTATCTATCTCCAAGGTCGAGTACACCCAGCACTCTGCACCTTCCTTAAACCATTTTCCTTTTGCCATATTGTGGATGGTGGCTTATATTCTATCCTTGTTAATATCGTTGTATAAATCCCGCAATACCTCGTTGCGAATATAAGCAGCCAGACTGAACATACTAGGCTTGTCGTCTTCAGCGGACGACATGATACCAAGGATGTGGTCTTTTAAGCGCTGCTTGTAGTCATCGAAATTTTTCACATCCGATTTTTCAAGGACAAGAATCTTATCGCTATCTATAAAAATAGCTTGTCCTGGGCGGCAAAAATTCTTCGCTTCCGCCAAAGTCATTTTCTCTACATTTGGTACTATTACTGCCATATCACATCAGTTTTTGTGGATGGAACAGGACTCGAACCTGCATGCCCTCCACACCAACCAGCCGATACTACAAAGGGCTGATGCGCCGGGCTACCCTATCGGGGGATTCCCAATCCCAATTCTGGCATCCATCCAAAAGTCGGTGCGGATTTCTCATGCCTCCTCCGCCAGTAGCGGCTGGTCTTGTCCCTCACCCACACCATAGCACCGGGAGCGGGGTTCGAACCCGCGTCTTTGGCTAAGCGCGTAGCCCTTCTTACCTGCCCACGCTTACCTTCCTCTAACCTCTGAGGTACCCCGGTATCCGTCTCTATTTCACTACGATAACCCTCTCCTTGCCACTACCGTCAAGAGCTTTCGCCTCGATAAGGGAAAAACTGGCGCCGCTTAAACCGCAGAAAGTCTCCACAGGCCAGAAAAAACCATCACACAAAAGAATCCTGGTATCGTCTCCAAGTCCCGCCTGTTCCACAGCACGCTTGAGGTTCCCCCATGTGGCAGGGATGGTCGGATCCTTGAACAACGTCTTGGGAGGAGTCCACAGCACATACTCACCTTCCTTCAGCTCGACAGCATCGCCGTCGCCCTCCCATGGCTTGACTACAACACCGCCAGGCCACACGCTTTGCACGCGATACCTGACACCGGCGCCCTTCCCCTTTTTCGGGGTCACACCACACTTGAAAAGTTCAGAAACTCTATAATCCATATCAATCTAATTGTTTGTTGATAAATTCACTCTTTGACTCAACCCACTCTTCTCCGTCGAAGCTGACAAAGACCGTTCCTTGGACACGGATAATCAGGACCGTCGTCTCTACTCCAGCAGCCTTTCCCTGCTCAAAAAGTCCTAACATCTCCTCGCCTGTCATACCTCATCCCATATTTTATAGTCCCCATGACGGATTGGAGGATATTCCTTCATTGAATTCCATCCACGGACACGAACAGCGAGCCGATCCATCTCCACGACACACATGCGCTCCCCCTTATTCGGCCCCGTCAGGGGGGTGATTCCTTTCTCAAACATTTCTTCTAAGCACATATCTCCTCTAATTTTATCAGATGCCAATAATCCTCAACCTTCCCCAATCTGGACGCCATGATAGCCCGGATCGTACCAAAACCGCACTTAAAGCGTTCCATACAAAAGTCCTGCAGCTCATCATTATGTCCGTCCTCACTGTTTTTCCATGATGCAAGAAACGTGCCAAGACACTTATGTCCGTCCATTGTCGTGAAAATATACCTGTCGGCGGGAGCACCCAGGAAAAAAGACCCATCAATCGCGTTTGAGGGAACAAGAACCTCCGGCGCAAACCTGCACGATAATTTCCCATACTTTTCAGTCGGGACATATCCGCTATTCTTCTTCGTCCTTTTCATATACGACCCAAAGACACTCATCCGTACTGATACACTGCTTGCCATGTCCCTCCAGAGACGCATTCAGTTGCCATCTCTGGAGAACTCCGGCCAGAGTCATCCCATAACGGACCCGACATAATATGTCAGTGAAGGTACTTTTCATGGGAAGCTTTCTCACATACCTGATGATATGCTCCCCACCCGTAGTCAGATACAGCTTATCCCCAGCCTTCGCCTTGAGCCATTCGTCATTGTACCTGAATCCTATTGGAAGGAGCATATAATCCATGGAAAACCCTCCGACCTGGGCATGGTTTGTCCGGAACACCTTAGGAACCCTCGATATCTTCTCTAAATTTGCCATAAAAATCAGGAAAACGTTTTGTTAAGGTCCAGAGCGCCTGGGCAAAGCTGTCATATCGGGAAGAAGGCATATCTCCCTCGTACTGCTTCTCAACCCGCTCGAATATGAACATCTGGACGTAAGAAATGAAATCCGTAACAGAAATCTTTCGGATATTGGAGCCAACGGGAGCCCAATGAACATTATTCTCCCCGGTGAAAAAGACCATCTTTGACGGGTTTGGATAATCCAGCCACTCCTGCACCCCCATCAGGTAAAAACGCATACAGACAGGGAGAAGAGCATAATGGAATGAATTCATATCCCGGATATAGTCTATATAATTCTCCCCGAGAGTCCCAATTTTAGACTCCCTGCTCCACCAATACAGGGTAAAGCGCCATCTCTTCCAGTTATACTCCGCATCAGGCTCGATGACACGCCCGAACTTCCCGTCATTCAACCGGGCTTCAAGCCACTCCCTCGCCATCAGGTCATCCGAGCTGTCCGCAGCATCCATGACGCCCTGCTTGAAACAATGATCGAACAGCCGAAGTATCTGCTTGGCGATGGTCTTCGTCAAAACTATCGTGCTCATGATATTCTGTATCCTTTTTCGTGTAACATGGTCAATATCGCGAAATAATCCCCTATCGAACACCGTGGCTCCCGCACTACATGCATCTCGCCATCCCTGACGACAATCCTGGCCAGCAACAGGCCCTTGTCGTCATACAGGGCATTGCCCTCTATTCTGAACTCTGACATAACTCTCCATTTTGGTTTATAATCCACTCTCCCTTCTTAAACAAGGCGGGGTTGAGCTTGGAATCTATCATCTTGTCCATAAGGCAAATCCTGTCACGCATCTGGGTGATACTAAGAGAATAAGACTCCCTCTTGAACTTGAACACCAGCCCGCGCCAAGGAGCAAGCGGACTGTCCACGTCCTCCATTATATCGTCGTCACAATAGATATACTTCACGACCCATATTTCCTTAACCTTGGGGTTAGACAGGAACTGGCCCAGAACCTGGTCTCCATGGTCCTTCCATACCGCCTGGTACTTGACCTCGAACGGGGTATACACATCCCCGAAGAACTCGATGGCTGTCGCCCCCACAAGGGTCTTGAATTCAAGGACGATCTCCTCAGACGGGGTGAAAGCATCCGGAGAAGCCCCCATAGGACAATCTTCCGACACCCAGAAAGGAATCTCCGGAAGATTCTTGCTATAAACGATCTCCCCTATGTCCAGGTTAGCCTTACACCACTCATATATATACGGCTCCTGCTCGTTCCCGATCTCCATCGCCCGCGCCGTCACCGGATGGGAGAAACCATGCAGCCGCTCCCAGCGCTTCGCCCGAATATAACTCAGGTTGCCATCTATGAGCTTTCCGCTGACACTGGTAATCTGCCCCAACTCACTCGCCGTGATCATGCCCACACGACGACGTAACCACCTATTTTCCTTACTGTCGTACATCTAAAAAACTTTTTTCGTTGACCAGCACAACCTTGCCGCTCGTTAACCGGACATACCAGTCCCCGTTAGAGCTCTCCAGCAGCAAGGTGCCGCTCTCTATCTTATTAACACCCTGCCAGTAAACCGTCTTATTTCCGTCCATACGCTACGCAGGTAAATCTTCCTTGTTCAGACCTGACTGGACTGCATTCTTGACCTCCTCACTCGCGAAATCAAACTTCTTTTCCACGTCCTCGAACGTCATATTGTTCTCCTTCGCCCAGTTGACCGTAACCTGGACCTTATCTTCGGTCACGACTTTCTTTTTAACCGGCCGAGCCTCTTCCGGAGACGGATCCAGAAGGGATATTCTCAGACCTATAGTCATGGTCCCGTCGCTCGGATCCCTGCACGGCTCCGAATCGAGGCGCACCGCCAGACCCTTACCCGACAACAGGTCAATCCTGCCCGCACAAGGCTGGCCATCCTCCACGATAACGTTCCAGAACCTTTTGGCGAGACGCTTCCTGCAGGTCGAATTCAACAACATAGGTTTCTCGATACCCTGGAACTTGCACGTCCAGCGGTCCTTCTCCTTCTTTCCCTGCACGCTCAACACATCATGGAAGGTAATCTTCTCTATGATCGCCCTCGGGACAACTCCGGAAGGGCCAAGGATCTCCACTCCGCTGTAATCGGACTTAGACCCTTTCTTATAAAACGTACCAATCTCTGACATAAACGAAAATATTTATAAACTAACAACAAATCCTTCAAATTCCGTGCCATAAGAACAAAGCGGGGCACTTCGCAGCGACCCGCTTCAACTTAACACATGTATAACAACCACTGCTTATGAAAAATCTTTCACTCAGAGCTCCCGGGGCGGGACTCGAACCCGCATCTTACCGGTCCGCCCCATAAACGGGGCTCGCCAGGGCCTCACCGGTTGGGCTACCCGGGAAAAACGCCTATTCTGAGACGATCGCGCCGCCACGGTTGAAGAACTCCGCGTAAAACGCGATACACTCCTCGCGGGTACCGAAAAGGATGTCTGCATCCACCACGCCCTGGTGCTGGCACAGCTGATACTGCTGCTTTACCGCCAACTGACCGGCTTCGATCTTCTCCTTGATGCTCTTCCCGCTCTCCTGAAGCACACCCGGCACAGGTACAGGCAAGAACAGGGCTCCGTACACGTCATCCTCCTCGATAGAGAGAGAAATACTGTTAAAAAGGAACACATGGTCCCCAGAATGGAATTTTAGCGTAAAATCGTTCATATCTTAAAAAATTTTATATAATCCATACAAATTTCATGCCAAAATGCGGTACGCTTCACAGCGGACCGCATCCTACTACTTATGGAAATTCAACTAAGTACAAATATATGGATTATCCCGATATTTTCCAAATAATCATTTCCCGGTGCTGCCATATCCGCCAGTTCCCCTGTCGCTCTCGCTCAGCTCGTCGCTTTCGACAAGCTCCACTTCCGGCAACTTCATGAACACAATCTGGCAGATACGCTCACCGATCTCATACCAATGATACTTCTCATGCACGATAAGAGGGTCTATCAGCTTGAACTTCGCCATCACCTCTCCCCGATATCCCGAGTCAATCACTCCCACGCAGTTCGACAGCACCATATCCTTCTTCGCGACGCTGCTCCTCGGGAAGACAAGCCCGACATATCCCTCCGGGATCTCGAACGCCAGGCCGGTCCCGTAAACGACCGCACTGTCCTCATCTATCACCCTGCTGACCGCCACCAAGTCAAACCCGGCGTCACTCGCATGCGCCCTCGTCGGCACCACGGCCTCCGGAATAAGCTTCTTAACCTTTATCTCCATTCCTCTTCCTCCTTCTGCGAACTTTTTCTACCTGTTCCTGCACGTCCTTCATCTCCGCCAGGGCTATTTCCTCCTCCACGGGGTCATCTACCACGGAGAGACTCTCATCCAGCCTCTTCTCGTAAGCCTTGATAGCCAGCTGGATATCTTCCGCGAACCTGGGTTCCGTAGTCAGCAGCTTCGACACCATGTATACCGTCATGGCGAAGCCGTGAATGTTCTCATTCCCGTCCGAATATGCCAGATACCCGTACGGATGCTCATCCGCAGTCCACTGCGCCCTGAAATTGCCGCTCCGCGTCCTGACCTCCAGCCCGAACTTCCTGAACACCCATGTGAATCCGCCGGCCTCTCCTTTCCTTACGACCGGGTTCTTGACGTGGAAATACCACCATTCCTTGAATTTCTTAATCATAACTCAATATTATTTAAGGTTGAAAACTTTTCCCATATCGGCAGGACGTCAGCATACATCCCGGGCACGGACAGCGCCTTCGACACCATCCCGAGGCCGTGAACGACCGACGAGTGGTCCCGCCGCAGCGCCACCGCTATCCTCAGCGTCGAGTATCCTTCCTGACGGAGGGCATACATGACGAAATACCTTCCCCACACGACCTCCTTCCTCCTGCTCCCGCCCCGGATATCCTCGCCGACGACGGACGCCATCTTCCGCACGTACGGATGCTCCCTGTTCCAGTCCCTGTCACAGGGCCCCTCATAAGAACACAGCTCACAACGCCTGTGCTCAGCCTTTATTTTCCATGCACATCCCATCTTATTTAGAATTATTCAAAATTAACCATTCTATCTTGTCTCCCAGGTCGCAATGCTCGCCGCACTCCGGCCATTCGGAATACCAGTCCACGCAGTCGCCGGCACGGCTCCAGGCTTCCTCGGCATCCCTGTCGGGATACAGCGGCAGGCCCGCCACGTCCCGTATGTTATTTTTCCCGCCGGTTCCCAGCCATACGCCCCCGTAGTAACATGCGGCATACAGGCAGCTCTTCTCCGACTCCAGGACCCCTCTCACCGTCCCCTGCAGATGGCTTCCGAACATAGGGTTCTCCGTATAGCCATCACCTATCCGGTACCGGCGTCCCATCGGAAGCTCCTTCTTCCTGTGGCCGTCCTCCCCATACCATACCACCTTGTCATGGCAGATCTGCCCCGACGGGTTCAGGTACCAGAAGCACGTCCCCCCCCTCGGCGTAGCCGTCACCTCATAGGCCGCCCACACCTCCCTCACCACCTCCTCCGGGAACAGCCGGCACATGTGGCGGAACAGCGGGCTCAGCCTCAGGTCATACTCCTTCGCCCCCTGGAGCACGTCCGGGGACACATGCTTGCGCTCCACCTTCGCCACATGACGGTACGTCCCGTCCCAATGGAGGGCCTGGTCACCCCCCTTGATCATGCCGAGCGCCTCCCGATAATCCGCCGCCCCGCCGTACTGCTGCAGCCACGTCGTCAGGGACATGGTGGGACCCCCCTCCTCGCTGACGAACACCACTCCCTTCCATATATATACCTTCAGCTTGTCCCGCCGGTAAGCGTGAGGCTCACCGTCAATATAATACCCTCCGCAGAGCTTGTTCGGACCGCACTCCCGCAGCTCCAAACCCATCAGCCTCGGCGCGTTCCTCAGCGCCGGAACCGGATCATATGCAAACCTGTCTTCCATATCCCCATCGACTAAAAAGGCAGATTGTCTTCACTCCCCACCCCGTCGTCCCGCAGCTCCTCATCGACGTTCCTGCCTATGCAATACCAGACGCCGTCCTTGCGCTTCTGGCTGGCGAAACCCATCTCCTTGAATATCTTGCTCACGGACTTCTGCGTCTTAGGCGCACCCTCCGCGTAATCAATGCAATACTGCTTGTATATCCCGAGCCATTCCCTCAGGGACTTCCACCTCTCGTCCAGGACACCGGTAGGCTCCACGGCAACGTAGCCGTACTCCCTGATCCACCTGCGGCAGCTGTTCGACTCCGCCTTCATGTCCTCCCTCAGCTGCTGGATCGCCCCGGTCATCTCTATCTTGCACGCATTCTTCATCAGCTCCCCGTAGCCTTCCACCATCCAGTTGAAGATCGCCGCACGCACGTCGTCCGCACGCAGCTTCGCCTCCAGCTGGGGGTCCTTATCCCTCTCCGACACGTGGTTCGGGCAGTTTATGATCAGGAACCTCCTGAAATAACCCTCCGAGTCATCCGTGGTCGGCGGAATCCTGTTCGCGCAGCACAGCATCAGGGGCACGTCCGTCACCTCCACCACCTCCTTGCCGTACGGGCTCCTTCCACGGAACTCGCCTCCCGACACGAACGCCTTGAAGTCGCCGCCCGAGAAGTCCTTGTCGCTCACGTCGTCGCAGTAGTTCATCACCTTCCCCTGCACGTCCGCCATCACGTACTGCATCTGCTGGCTCCTGAACAGCTGGTCCGGAGTGTACGTCGTCACGCACTTCGTCCTCGCGTTGCCCCGCTCGTCCTCGTTCTTGAACACGTTCACCATCGCCTTGCAGATGATGCTCTTTCCGTTCTGGCCCTCGCCTATCACGAAGCACACGTACTCGAACTTGTACTCGTGGCGGTTCAGCAGGAAGGCCCCGCAGAACTGCTGGAACGCCCTCCGCATCCCCTCGTCCGGCACCGTGGTCTCTATCACCCTGTCCCAGAGGGCGCTCCTCGCCCCCGGGCTGTACTCGAAGTTCATTATCACGTCCGTGCAATACTGCGGGCCATGCTCCTTCACCTTCATCGTCCTCAGGTCCAGCACGCAGTTGTCGAAGCACACGTACCTGCGGTCCGGGTGGAACCGCATCGACGGCTCCGCCAGCATCGAGTCTATCACGTACTTGCTGATCGTGGAGGCGCTCCCCGTCAGGTAGACCAGGCCCACCTCCATCCTGCGGAGCACACGGCGGATCACGCCCGTCAGCTGCACGTCGGTGATCCTCTCGAAGAACCTCCCGTTGAACACGCACAGTATCTGGTCATTCACCACCCTGAACAGCTGGTTCCCCTCGTCGCCTTCCTCGCCCACGATATACCTACGGAAGGTCTCGCACATGCCCGCCTCCGTCCGCTTGTCCACCCTGCGGTCGATCTCGCCGGCGCGGGCGATGCTGGGCCCCACCGTTTCACACAGATAATCCACTATATAATCCATAATTGCGGTATTTTACTTCAAATCCCATGCCATTCCCTACTCGTACCTGAACGTCCACTCCCCGGCCACCGTCGACGTCCTTCCGGCCAGGCTGTTCCGGATCCTGTCCGGGGATATCCCCAGGCACTGCGCCGCCGCCGGCACGCTCGGGAACGACGCCAGCATCCGCCCCTCCAGGTCGAACTGCAGCACGTTCCTCCCGGTCCCCTCGGGCCTTCCCCTGCGGCCCTCCATCCTGCGCTCCACCCACTCCAGGTTCTCCGCGCTGTTGTTCCTCCGGTCACCGTCCCTGTGCCTCAGGTACGGCCTCAGCGCCGCGTTCCCTATGAACGCCCTCGCCACCAGGTACGCCACGTCCACCTTCTCCACGCGCCCCCCGGAGCACAGCTTCACGAACCTGCCCCCGATCAGGGACATCTCCTCCCCCTCGCTGTAGACCATGCCCAGGTCGCTCACCGAGTAGCGGCCCCCGTATCCGGGAACCACCCTTATCCTGCCTTTCCTTTTTACCTTGAAATCCATGACTCGCCTCACTTGCAAATTCCGTGCCGGTGACGCTGGTGACGCAAATGCTTCACCGGTGACGCTAGCTTTTTTCGATGCGTCACCTCAAAAATCGGCCCCTCAGCCCCGTAAATACGGGATTTCTGCCGGTCGGGTGACGCAGTGACGCAAATTTAGCAAATTTTCTACATAAATTTAACTTTTTTCAATTGATAGTTTATTTAAACCAAAGTTCACTCCGTCACCTAAGGTTGTAAGTATTTATTATATAGTATGTTAAGTGGTGACGCAAAAGGTGACGGTTGGTCCAATTAACATACACGTTTGCGTCACCCGTCACCACGCTTCCGTCACCCCGGCTCAGACACTCTCAGGGACGGGTTTGACCCAATCGCCACCCTACGTACCTACAGGGCCGTTTTTGCAAGAAAAAAAAATTTCAGGATTCCACCGTACGTGGTTCGCTATGGTAGTTAAATACCCCTTACCCCCTTAACGCTCAATGTGTTGCAGAATCAAAGGGAAACATTCAATTTTGCAACATGGTTTATTAAAACGTTTTAATAGGGGGTGGCAGCTTGTGCCATATTTTAGCACAAGCGGGGAAGCCTTTCCGCTATAATATAGGTATATATAGCAAATTAGAATCATTCAAAACTGCAAGATTGCTAACATATTGATATACAAGCACTTAAAACGTTACAATATATTTACTATGCAATTTTTCGTCTTTGTAACTCATTGATAATCAATAAAATCGTAACTTTTTTATAAAATATACTATGATAAATTTGTAGTATGGAAAAATAGTAGTAACTTTGCATCAGCAACATGAGAGAGGGGAGAGATACGGAACACATTACAAGCCGTAGGATTGTAAGCGGTGTTTGTTCATTGACAAGTCTGTGCAGTTACCCGAAAAAGGTAGTCCACCCGTTGAAGATGTCGGAAACGATATCCTAACATGAATGTTAGTTGAGGAGGTCAAAAGCCATACAGCCGTATCTGCGAACACTGCCACGGCAGGAAGTCGCACCCATAGCTGAATAAACCCACTATGCCAAAAGCGAAGTTAGGCACGGAAATATTGCTAAGTAGGGGCGTAACGTATCCGATTACGCAGGAGCACTGCAAAGGGGATTCTAACAGATGAAACTTTTTTATTAGGCGGTTGGGTGCCGGAAATCCCAACTCTGCGTTAGTATGGTGTTGAGGGTGCAGCCCGATATATCGGTGTATGTGAACGCGAACGAACACGGCATACAAGAATACTAACGAATAGAAGATAAAAAGACAAATAACGGCTACGGCAACTAAAGTGATTACCATGCTTTTCCGATGGTTTGGAAGAGACGAAGAGATAGTTGCGAACGGCTACCCTGCGACAGTCCGATTCTGTCGGGGGGTGCTAATCTTATGTTTAACCTCAAAATTTTAGTATCATGAAAACAATCGTAAATTTCTCAACAGCAAACGCAAAGGCTTTCAGAACCAGTGCAAACCTCGAAGGCAAAGGAATGAACCACGCCATAAAGGCAGTAAAGGCAGTGTGGGACAAGCCGGAGAAGGACCCGGAACTCGCATCCAGCATCAAGTCCGCGAAGGACGACGGACTGGTTATCGAGGACTTCTCGTCCGCATTCATCATCAAGCACCTCGACGGCACGAACTACTGCAAGGACAAGGTCATAGGCACGACCAGCAAGGGCGAGTTCAAGCCTAAGACCACATGGACGGCAGGTCAGGTGGTGGACTATGTCCGCAGGGCGAACAGGGCGAGGATACTCAACGCCTCCAAGGCTGAGAAGGAGAGCAAGTAAGCCCAGCCAGCACTCGACCGAGCGAGTATAAACAGACCTCAGGCTCGGTGCGTGCCCTGCCCGTAAACGGGTGGGGCGGTGGTAAAAATGGAGTGAACCATGAACAAGTATGAAGCGACTGCAAATTATAGGCAGAATAACGAACTCGGCTTTTGGACGATGGCCGAGACGATGGACCGAATTATCGACAAGTGGACCGAGGAGAACGGCGGACGAATGGACAAGGACGATCTTGTCGAGATGGTAGAGTACATCGAATCAATTGAATGGTACTGTATGGCCAGCATGATGCACGGCTACTTTTGGGGTGCGGCGACTGACAACGAGTACGAACAGATGGGCGAACAGCTAAGATAATGGACGACATAGTAAAGGACTGGCTGGGGCACAAGGTGTCGACGGCCGAGGCGAGTCAGCTCATATTGAAGAGGCTCGCCTGCTCGTCATGGAGCATGGGTGCGATAATGGCGGCCGTGGACGGCTTGCCGGAGGAATTGATAAGGGCGATGGAATGAGCAGGGAATACACGAGGTATGACTGGGCGAGCGACAGGCTGGCCCGTCAGCGGTGGGCGGACGATGAGGAGAGGCTGATTGAGAGGATCGACCGCAAGAGAGAACGACGAAAAAAGCATAGGAAATGAACAACTGGTACAGGAATCGTCTGAGGCGAAGCAGAGTAGCCTGGGCGAAGAAGGCATTGTTATGGATTGTCGGGCTGGTCAGTCCGAGGTATGTTGAACGCCAGTGGAGGGAGCACGTGGAGAGGGTTCAGGAGCAGCTGGAGGGGGAGAGGTATGCGTAGTGCGAGGTTACAGCTGGTGCTGGACCGCCTGGTGTTGCGGTTCGGCGAGGGATACGGGCGGATACGGTTCGTATGGTTGTGTCAGCGGTACGACGTGGGCCCGCTGGAGAGTTATGTTGAGGGGTGGAAGCTTGAGCGGATGGAGAGGGAGGCGGCGAAGTAAGTGACGTGCGGCATTGGGGGGACCTGGTGCCGTCTGCTATTATAGGGCGAGGCGTAAGGACAACGAAAAATATAAAGAGATATGTACGCAGCAATCATTTATGACAAGATGAACATCATCACAAGGGTTGAGGAAAGACCTACTGAGGAAAGAGCAAAATGTGCCGGAGAATTTTTTACAAGGAGAAGCGGGTGGTATAGAATCACAAACAACGAAGATGATATCGAACTAAGTAAAATATTGATAAACGCATAGAGTTATGAAAGCGATAGAGATAATCAAGAATATGCTCCAAGATAGTAGCTTGGCCGAGTGTGGCGGGTTGGTAAGTTGGGACGGGTCGCGTCTGGTCAACGATTGGCTGAAACAAACGTTCGGCGATTTCCGTATCAAGGCTGGAACAATAGAGAAAGATGCTATATACCTCACCGTGTGGGAGTGTACTGCGAGCAAGATTCATCCGTTCGATATAAACCATCCGTGCGACGTGGTTATCGTGCGGAACGATGCTGAAAAATTCGATACCGATGACCGTGAGGTGTGGTTCTGGAAGGTGGAGGGGTTGAGTGATGAATAGAAAGCAAGCAGCCCGCGAGTTGATGGGCGTATGGAACAACTATGAAGTCAGGCCGATTAAGTTTTCAACGGCTTATCGGTGGATATTCAGGAACAAGTGCGGGTTCTGGCAGTTGAACGGACACGCACACGACTACATTGTATAACCGAGTAAACAATGAATGACATGAAGACAAAAAAGCAAGTGCTGGCCGAGTTCCAGCAGATACAGAATAGTCTCTGTGGCAAAGTGAACGGATTCACTGACCTGAAGGTGTATGGAACGGAAGAAGCATACTGGAGTATATCGCTGACCGTATCTGAGTTTGTTGGGAACATCATGACACGACAGGACAGGGTGGAGTGGACTCATTACACGTATCAGGAAAAGGCAGACGAGATTGATAACGAGAATAAGCTTGATTTGTTCAAGGAGAGGTTTTTACTTAAATAGAGAGTTATGGACACGAATAAGCATTCTGAACGCAACGATTTGATTCACGTGTACCTGCTGAACGTGCAGGAATATGGAATTTATGAGCAGTTCCAGGCAGCTGCCCGGTGCATCCAAAAAAGAAAACGCTTAGGTAAACCTGTAACGGCCGAGCATCTTGCAGAGAGTCAAATGGTAAAGAGCCTGAGTAGTAAACTGAACCTCTTTTCCATGAAGGCTGACGGATTCCGAATTGTTGAGTCAGGCGACCGTATCATGGTAGCAGAGGAAATTATCCAGGAGGCGGACGAGTTATGAGTACATGGGAAGAGATGCTCGAGCAGCATAGAAAAGAGCTTATGGCATTACTCGATAAGTGCGAAGGTGTGAATAAGTCAGGTCCTCAAATGGTTGGGGACCTTTACTATGTGAATGATAAGGGTGAGCAGGTTGAGCCGGTAAACCTTTACTTTTCGGTCGGATATAGAGACTGTGAGCCGGGCGAGTGCTTTACGCATGTTCCAGGCGGTCTGTATCCGGTATGTCTGAGTAGAAACGGCCAGCAGCTGATAAAGCCTGAATGGGCAGAGCTGTGTGCTCGGTTTAAGGGCGGATTTGTCAGGGATTTTTATGTAGAGTAGCGACATGGAACTGACGGAAGGGACATACAAGATCGTGCCCGAGTGCCGGGCGAAGATTGTTGATAAAGGGCGTAGAGTGCAGATTATCAAGAGGCAGGTGAGGTATGCCGGCCCGAGGTGTGCGGATTGCGTCCATTGCCATGAGGGTAAATTGACGATGCAGGACCAGTGGTGGGTTAACCATCATTGCGAACTGAAGCCGAAGACTATCGCCGGCAGGCAGGGATATTTCTATGCTGTCCGTCCGGAAGCCTATGCGTGCAGATGTTCTGAGTTTGAACTAAAAGTTTAAGATTATGACAAAGCGAATTAGGGACATTGCCGCCTATGTGCGGGATAATGTGGAATTTTATGAGGAGCGCATCCAGTTGGCGCTGAGTATGATGGGTGTCATGCACTGTCCGCTGGAGGTAGCGAATCATGCGTTGTTTGACGACATATCAGATACCATCGAGGAGTGGTGTGTGGACAACGGAGTTGACTTCCTGGGCTTGGATCTCGATGAAGTAGTTGACGAAATCATATGGGTATAAAAAAGTATTACGCATTCGGCCGGGAGGTGCCTGAGCATATCATTAACGGCCTGATAGAGGACGGCATGGCTCCGGAAGACATAACGACAGAGTTTCTGGAGACGGCCTTGTTCTGGGACTATTTAGACGAAGAATTATGACAGACAAAATGATTGCACAGGCCAAAAGAGACCTGGCAAAGAGAGCCGCTGAGATACGCGGTGAGGACGGCGGTCTTAGCGAGCTGTGGCCGTTTTTTACGGACGAGATGCGCAGGGAGGAAGATGAGTTATGGTGTCGGGAGATGGTGATGGCCTGCATCTGCTACGGGACCGAGTACGACTTTTACGATGAGAAGACAAGTTCCTGGGGAATGTATGGATTGCCGTACGCCGAGTCTTTAGGCAAGAAGAGGGCTCTGGAGATATTCCGCGACCAGCGGGATTACATGAAGGAGCATGCAAAAATACATCGCGGTGTGCACACCGACTTTGAAGGTTGCACGTATAATTCAATAGAATGGGTTTAACATGAAAGGAATAAATGAAATAGAGCTCACGTTGAGCTTTAACGGGCACATATACGTAGAGTCCCTGTATTTCGATGAAGAACCGCTTACGGAGCAGGAATTGTTTGAAATAGGGTTTGAGGGAGATGTGAATATTGATGGTGTGATGTATCACGTAGATGCGGCCAACCCTGAATATGTCAAGGGGGACACGGTCGTTAGTGGCCTGGCGTTCACAGTCACTGATCAGAAGCTGGGCGAGACTGATGTTCGCGTAGTGGATTGGAAAGTTATCGACGGGAGGTAAGAAAAATGGTTGCAGAAATATGCTGGCGCAGGGCATCGGCTGGCACGAAGCTGTCCGGGGATTGCCTTATAAAGTACGATGATGATCCGGATGTAAGGTTGGGCCGTTGCATGATATATGACGGCTGGTATATACCGACATCTGAAATTGTGAAATACATAAAGTAAAAACATATTATGGAAGACAAGTTATTAACAATGTTCTTCGACCTTGACCGATGGACGTATGCCATCTCCAAGGGTATCGGTAAGGATGTGCGGCGAGACCAGCTGTATCAGCTTGCCAAGCCTGAGGTGCGAGCGTACATCTATCAGCAGATGAAGGACGGGCGGTATCAGATATCTCCGCCACACACGGCACGGATTCCGAAGGATACGCCGGGGGAATTCCGTACGGTCTATGTCAATGAGCCGATCGACCGGATTGTGCTCAGCATAGTCAATGACCTGCTGTTCGAGCTGTGCCCGGACATGATACATCCGAGGTGCAAGTCTTATCAGAAGGGTGTAGGATGTGGCCGGGTCGTGCAGGAGGTAAGCAGGAGGATATGCTCGACTGCAGGAGACGTGATCGGCTGGAAATCAGACCTGAGCAAGTATTTCGACTCGGTGCCGTTGCGGTACATCGACGGAGTGCATGACGAGTTCTTTCAGGCCGTCTACGACCGGATAAACAAATTCATGAAAGAAGGAGAATAGCAATGGGATGGGATTATCATCATGAGGTAGCGCCTTACGATAGAAGGGCTATCTGCAGAAGGCAAATCGGCAACGGCTACGAGGTAGTAAGGGACGCAGTTGTAGGCACGACTTACTATGCAGCGGTCAAGAGCCCGCATGACGGTAAGGTCGGAGCGGCCATTATTCTTACGCACATTGACAGGGCCGGGTACTGCAACTTCGGAATGAAGTTCATGGACGAAGAGTGCGGGCCTTACAAATGCGAGTGCCCCAAGTCGGTCCTGGATGCGTTGAGTCCGACTGATAACAAGTACGCGATCGAGTGGCGCGAGAAGTGCCGTGCCAACAAGAAGGACACGACGCTGAAGGATGCGCCGGTGGGCGCCAAACTTAAAGTGGAACTGAAGGACGGAACAAGCCGGACCGTCATCAAGATGGCGCCAGGGTGTCAGTTTAAGACCTGGTGGCTACTGATCGCCGGAAGCTTCTACTATGTTCCCAAAAATAGAGTAAAAAAAGCGGAGATAATTGAATATTGAAAGTGTATATACGACATGGAAGATATAGTAGAGCGTTTAAAAGAGGAGCGCCTGAGGAAGGGCATCTCTTTGGGAGGGCTATCCAAGCTGATGGGCACGGAGCGTGCTCGTCTGAGCGAGATAGAGAATGGCCACGGAGGACTGACACTGAAAAGGCTATACCAGTGGGCCGATGCACTGGGAATGAATGTGAAGATAGAGTTGAATTAGTCATGGCCCGACAGGTATTTTGGGCGGTGCATAATTACGAGATTATTCCATGTCACCTTATCGCAAAGAAAGATAGGGACGGAAGGGGTAAATATGCCGCCAACCCTAGAAGGGATAAGCGTAGATTTCAATCCGCTTTTGCGGATCCGGAAGAAGCTCGCAAGAAAGTTATAGAATACGAGATTTACATGAGTAATCCCGATATGTTTTAATTTATCATATTATGAAGCACAAGAAGGAAATTTTCGTGATCATGGATGTTGATCGCGACGTTATCAACAATCTCGGGTTTAATGGGGACAACATTCCAGATATTCTGATGGAGAAAATCGCATCGTATGTCGGAAACTATTTCGACGACCTTTTCTCTGACGCTCTCTACGAAGCCTGTGAACATTTCAAAGTAACACGAAAGGAGGACTAACAATGGAAAAAATAATTTTAGGAAAGAAAGTAATCGTCTCTGATCCTTGTTATGAGGTCGGGATATGGTGTCAGAAAGAGCTGTCGAATGTTCTTCCAGGAGTATGGGGAGTAGAGGTGAAAAGAACTAAAGAAGGCTATATAGCAGAACTGATTGCCCGTCACGAGGATTATCCGGAAGGCGAAATATCTAAGTTCGAGTCGGGCAGCATTGGCGTCGATAGCCGTCAGTGTGGATTCTTTGATTTCGACTACTATAAAGAGCATCGACCAGACGATAGCTGGTACCGCAGGATCTGCGATATAACTCTAGACTCTAAAGGTTTGAGTAAGCGTTGGGGGGCTATTGACAATAAGGGCGTTGTTTCGGCGAGCGGATACGGCAAAGGACTTTATGACCTTTACATCAGCAAGAACACCAATGGAGAGATCGTGGGGATGAGAGTGGAATTTATAGACGAAGAATAGTTATGGAAGTTTACGTAGTTACAATTAATGAGGTCTCTGATTTCGAGCAATTCGATCACGAGCCGTATGTGTTCTCGAATCTGGATGATGCGAGGAAGTCCCTCAGCGGTGCTAAGGAGGAGGCTATTTCCGATTACATGGAAGATTCGGACGAAGATATGAAGATTGACAAGAACAAGCCGGATTACTTCTGTCTGTATAGCATGGCTGAAGGATGGAGCCATACGCATTATGAAGTGGAAATTACAAGATGTGAAGTGTTGGGACAATAACCGAGTAGACAATGGAAACTATTAAGATTGGAGATACCGTAACCTATCGTGGAGGTTGGGGTGCGGATACTCCAAAACAGGCAAAGATTAAATGGGTTGAACTCTGCCGCGCTCCGGGTCAAAAGTACGGAACGATGGTGAATGAGATTGATGTGAAAAGCATTGAGCACTGCGTGTTCGGTCTTTCAGACGGGCACTGGTGTTATGGATATCAAATAGTATTATAGTTATGGCAAAATACACTTACCGATTCCACTACCGCAGCTGGGTGGACATCACAGTAGAGGCGGACAATGAGGACGATGCAAGCATGATCGCCCAGGACCGCTACAACAACGGGGAGTATGAAGACGACCCGACAGAGTTCGAGAACACGCATACAGAACTAATCAAAACTGAATAGACCATGACAATCTTAGCATTTTGGGAGGTTGGCTATCCTGGGGATGGACAGCCCGAAAGACACTCCTTTGACTGCTGCTCCCACGAGGACGCATTCAAGCAGTTGTGGGAAAACAGGGATAAGTGGGGCGTAAAGCTCTACGACATTGAGACTGATGAGGAAGACAACCCGTACGGCATGCAGGCTCTCCTGGACGGCTGCGACTTCGAGGCCGACTACAACGATGAGTTGCTGGACGGCGGCTACTGGGTGCTCGTATTGTACCTCAGGAGTGATTTTGTTAAACAAGTAATAGGAGAATAGTTATGGCAAAGAAAGTATGGGTTGTGACGCGTGTTCGTCACACTGCAGATGACGATAGTTTCATCATTCTTGGGGTTTATGAAGAGTTTGGCGATGCTGTAGCAAGAGTAGACGAGGCGTTCATCGAAGATGAGGAGATGTTTGAGGAGTATTACTCGGCAGGCATTCATAACACCGAGAACCACCACAATGGCTATGCCGAATTACACTACGGAGACTGCGATTACGACGATATCGTTATCAGAGCCGAAGAATACGAAATCAATAAACCAACTTACGATTTGATTTGATTATGGCATCACATAAATCATTAACCGGCAAGCATCAGTATGCGGAATTCAAGGACGAGACTATCAACGCACGGGTCGCCAAGATGGTTGAACTCAGGGAAAGTCTGGACGCATCGAAGCTTCATGTCAAGCTCAGTTACGGCAACCGCAAGACGACTGCTCTAGTCCCGAGCGTGAGCCTCATACCAATCGCAGACTGTCCGAACTGCGAGCACTGCAAGAAGGGCTGCTACGACATCCGCAATTGCTGTTGCTACAACGAGACACGGAAGATGCGGGCCAACAACAGCGCAATCCTGCACGATGATATGGAACGGTACTTCCACGAGATTTACCTGCAGGTCCAGTTCCTGCGTTACTTCCGCTGGCATTGTGGTGGCGAAATCATCAGCTTCTGGTACTGGGAGCACATCGTGGACATCGCACGCAGGACTCCGACATGCGAGTTCCTTGTATTCACAAAAATGTTTAACCTTGTAAATCACTGGCTGGACAAGGGAAACGAGATCCCCCGCAACCTGCATGTCATCTTCTCGGATTGGCGCGGGCTTTCCATGAAGAACCCGTACAATCTGCCGGTATCGAGTCCGGTATGGAAGGACGGCACAATGGGAGAACATGTGACGGACCGCCAGTTCTGGTGCCCGTCCAACTGCGCTGAATGTGCAGAAGCAGGCAAAGGATGCTGGACCGCCGGCAAGGGCGATACGATACTTTTTGAAGCGCACTGACATGGAAAAAACAATCATCATCACTGAATGCAGGCACCCCAACGGAAAGTATTGGGAGTTCAGCGTAAAGGAGACTGGCCAGGTTCTGGCCGAGGTTGACAAGAAGAAGCGGAGCGATTTTGATGGCCCGCTTTACTTCGTCTACACTATGAACGGCGGGTTTTCTGACCTGCAGGCCCGCCGGAGTAACAAGGATACGGCCATAGCTCTCGCTAAGCGAGTTCTGAGGAAGCAAAACGCCGGTATGGATATCGTTTTTAAGTGGAATATTTTAACATGTAAATACAAATGGAACTGACAATTAATGTAAATGACTACCTCTCAGAAGAGGAGCAGAAAGGGGTTGTAAGAGAAGCGTTTCTCGTTGCGACCAAAAGTCTATTCATGAAAAGTGAGAACGTAGAAAGAGTTCTCTCGAACATCGCTTACAATGCACTGTCAAAAGACGTTGACACGCTCATTCCTAACTACAAGGGGAGAATCGTCGAGAACCTGGAAAGCTTCTTCCTCCGTTCCGACAATCTTAAGTATCATATCTTTCATACCGAGAGCTATCTCTCCGGAAAATCGGAAGGGCAGAAGATACTGGACGAAGCCGTGCAAGCCAATAAGTCACGAATCGAGGATAAGGTGCGGAGTGCGGTAGACGAATTCGACTACACGAAACTCGTGGAGAAGGAAGCATATGACGCCTTTAACGAGCTGGCCGACGGAGCTGGCAGGATAGCGGATGTGTTATACAAAAAGCTAAACGAATAGGCTCTGGCAGGTATAATTTTTGTAGTATAAAAAGTTATGAACAGGGAAGAATTTATTAACAAAATGGCCGACTATGTCGGGGACCGCCTCAAGGAGGAGGATTTCAGCGGCAATCCTTATGACGATGATATCGAGGACCGGGATCTGATGCTAGAGTTTGAGGACGCCGGCTGGTTCTTGCGCCTGCACTTTGAAGTCAGGGGGTGGTGTCGCTACCATCACGCTACTTACGATTCTGAGTCCTGGACAGAAGGCGAGGTCTCCTGCGAGTGTTTCAAGGGAGAGGTGTTCGACCCCGACGGCGAGGATATGGGAGACCTCTCGGACAAGGAAAAGAAAATGTTTAACTATCAATTCGAATTAAGATGAAAGCGATAGACCTACTCAGGGAGATAAAGAAGAACTCCGAGTTACTGGATTACGGCCAGCTTATTGACATAACCCTTGTCGACGAGGCTTTCCCAGAAACATTCCTGAAAGAAAGGATGGGGGAGGCGAAATTGATAGAGGGGGAGATCAAGGAAGGGACGTATCTGTTCCGATACTCGTCGTTTAATTGCGATATCAAGGATTTCCTGGCCAAATATGAGCCGGATATCATCCTTGAAGTAAAAGATGCACAGAAGCTGCCGAAAAGCAGTAGAAACATGTTGTTATGGAAACTGGAGTAATCGAAACCGTGGCGGAGATATTCTTTGTCATCGTAATGTTATATATCGTCTGCTGTCTTATCGCCCAGCAGATAATGGATGTTCACTATGCCAGGACCGGCGAGACCTGGCAGGAAAAAATCAAAAGAGATGAAGAAAGAATTAAGAAAGAATCTGGAAAGGGCAAACATGTCCCTGCGCGTCGCACAGGGAAAGATACAGGCCGCAAAGGAGCTGGTAGAGGAGAATAAGACCGCTCTGCAAGAATTCTTTGACAGCCATTCGGAAAGATGGCAGGAGTCTGATGCGGCCTCGGACGTGGAAGAAAAGATAGACGAACTCGACGATATCGCTTCTGAACTCGACGGGGCTTATGACGCGCTCGATAGTCAGATAGGTTATATAACGGAGGCTATGGGATGAAAATGGAATTACTGAAATACAAGGGTATCATCCTCTATGAATGGGGGAATAAATACAAGAGCGAGATCAACGGACAATGGATAACGTTCGATACCGCTTCGCAATGGAAAAGTTACATAGACAAATTCGGAAGGAGGTAAAATCATGGATATTAAACAGAAGAAAGAAGAATTTATGGCCGCATATGAATGGATGCTCAAGGTCCATAGAGCGCTGCTCTTTACGGATATCTCGGGGGAGGTCACGCATCGTTTCACGCCGGCGAATATGCGTCCTGACACGATCGACGCATTTACAGTGGAAATCACCATTCACCCGAAGACAGGTAAGATGCTGGAAGCTACATGGGCTCCCTGGTACGGGGAGGTGACATTCGGCAAGGAGAAAGCCAGAATAGAGGGCTTCCTTCTTGCCAAAGGAATCGAAATAACACAGTAAGAATATGAAGACACGAGATGAACTTATAAAGCTCGGCGTTGACGGGATCAAGGCCGACGAGATCATGCTACTCCAGGAGAAGATGCTGGAGCAGGCAATCAAGTTTCAGTACAAGAAGAAGGACGGAACGGTTCGTGAGGCCGTGGGCACCCTCCGCCGTGACCTTATGATACTCAAGGATGGGAGCCTGTGGGCGCCCAAGGGAGACTCTAAGCCGGAGGACCCGACCAAGGTCGATTACTTCGACATCGAGGCCCAGTGGTGGCGTCAGTTCAACGTGTTCAACCTTTTAGCAGTGGAGGGATAAAGCATGGCAAAGAAAAAGTATCTATTCACCGTCTATGTGGAATCATATGGCGAGCAGGAAACGTTCTTCAATATCGCGGCTAATACCCCGGCGGAGGCCAGGGAAAAGGCCAAGCGGCTGTTCATTAAGCAGTATTGGAACAAAAGCCGGTTGAAGACAACCATAGAGGAAAAAGAGATTAACGAATAAAAGGACAAGGTTATGGCAAATTTGGTTTGGGTAGACAGCCGAGTCAAGGGCGTAGGCAAGTCTTGGTATTACGGAGGCGCGGACCAGATGACTCTTGACGAATTGCAGCACGCAATCAATGAGCTCAATGCATGTGTTTTCTACAAGGACAAATTCTATGTCAATGTAAAAGACATCCCTCTCGTTAAGGAGTTACGCTATATTGAAGAGTTTGGAATGCCAACCAATCTTACAATATCGACGGACCCGACAGTGACGGTCGTGCCGAAAGGCACAACGCTCCATATTGGATATTGTTCAAGACGTTTTGTATTCCCTAAAGCGGAGGATTAACTATGCCAAAAAGAGTAAATGATAAGGTCGAAGTGACCTGCTACGGTAAAACGAAGGTCTGGCGTCGTCAGGAGGCGATGGATTTTTTTCTCGAGGGAGCGCTGGCGTGTGATGGTGCCGAATCGGAACGCTATCTCGCAATCTACGGTAGCCTGAAGGCCGGTATGCGTGTCGTTGACGATAGATATCTATAGCATGTACCGGATTATGGAAAAAACAATTTACATCTAATCTTATAAGGATATGAAACTAAAAAGAATCTGGATCACCAACTATAAGGAGTTTCGCAGGACTTTTGAAGGCGACGAAGAAGCGGCATCTGTGGAAAAGAACCTTAAAGCAGAAGCCGAGGCGTTGATTCGTAAGAGTCGCTTAGACTTTACTATTTCCGCCCCGTATGACGACTTCGGATATGCCTTGTTTGATGTTACGTCATTCAAAGTCCTTCCGAACAATGAGATTATTATTAACGTTATATACACAGGAACAGCAAAATAATTATGTCACTCAGAGTAAATTGTATCGGTTACTATACTAAGACCGAAAAAAGGAAGGACGAGCCGGAAAGGAAGTTCAAGAACTGGATGTGTCACGCCAATGTCAACCTGTGGGCAGACATGTATTTCTACAAGGCCAAGGAGGACTACGAGGAATTCGGCGAAAAAATAAAGAAGGGAACCCCAATGGCGCAGCTCATCGGGTTCTGGTGTGACACCGGACACCTCACGCGTGCAATGAAGGATGACTGCTACAGAGGTGCCGATAACTTTCACTTCTTCGCGGATCAGATGAACACCGATACCTGGAAGGCTGTCGAGATTCTTGTCAAGGCCGGCAAGAAAGTCACGATTGTAAAATCACAAAAGAAAAAGTAATGTACTTCAAACTAATCGACAAGACCCGCAAGGACGGCTGGGTTGACATCTTTATGGCCCCACGAGGGAGCCAGATTATGTACAACAAAATCGAGGACATCGTGGGGATGAAACCACATCCTCTGACTGATGTACCTTACGCACTCGAGCTCGACGGATGGGCTGACGACGACGCCTTCCCCGGAGATGTTTATGAAACAGAAGACTTTGTCGTTGAATGCTTATCTGAAGAAGAATACTTGGAATATCAAGATTAAGATTATTATGGAAAAAATCTATATTGGCAGATGGGACCTTCTCCCTAAGGAATGGGAGGGATACAACGGACTCTTCGAGAAGTCCGAGGAAGAAATCAAGGCGGAGGTTAGCCGCGAGGTGAATATCATGGAGGAAGATTCCTTCATTGCTATCTACGAACCCGATGAATTCGAGGAAACATTCAACCAGTGCCTCACGCGCTTCATCTCGTCTCGAGAGTATTGGATTAAAATCTTTTGAGCCATGAAAGTACAGAGAGTATTATTCAGAACAAAGGCTGAGGCTTATGCCGCCGCGAAGAGGTCCGGTGAGCCTTTCTACACATCGACCTGTGTCTGCGATAGACTTTCGGAAATCGCTGATGCGAAACTCGCAAGCAGTGGCGTATCCGGAGAGACTGGCTGCTTTCGTGGTCCTTATGGTGCAATCTATGCCTGGTGGGAGGATTAGTATGGCATAATTTTTGATAGAAACAAGATATAATATCAGAAACAAATGAGAAAACAATCACAAGAGATATTCGCAATAAATAAGCTTTCCGGGGATATTATAAGGTATCCCAGCATGAATGCATGTGCGAGAGCTTTGGGCGCAACTTCCGGAGCCGTTTCAGTCGCCGTCCGTAATATGGGGTCGGTAAAAGGCTGGACAGTCCTGACAAAGGATACCATCGAGTCCGAGATAAATAGACTCGTGGCAATTCGGAAGGCAATCGGATTTTAAATTCTTCTTATCATGAAGTGGTTAATCATTCTTCTTTGCTGGATCGCATTCTTTCCAGAGCTGCTGGGTGAGGACCGCCGTAACAAAAAATAAACGACATGGGAAAGATTGCAAACAATCCAGATATACAGGACTCCAGGGACTATGTTCTCTGGATAAGGGTATCTACCAAGAAACAGGGGCTGTCAAACTTAGGTTTGGAAGCCCAGGTTGCATATGCAAAGGCATTCACGGGGAAAGACCCGGTCGAGACTTTCAAGGACGTATATTCCGGTCAGAAACTGGATAAGTGCAAGTCTTTATGGGACGCCATAGATTACTGTAAGGCTCACGGCACATACCTGCTGATAGCCAAGACGGACCGATTCAGGAACGTCGAGGAAGCCTGCAAGGTCTTGAGGGTGTGCGGCGAAGGTAATCTCAGGTTCTGCGACCTTCCCACGGTGAATGAGCTTATCCTCAAGATCATGTGGTCGGTGTGGGAAGCGCAGGCGAAGATGGGTCAGATAAACACCAAGCTTGCGATGGCTGAGATAAAAAAGAAGATCGAGAGAGACGGGGGCTTCGAGACGAAGGACGGCCTATGGCGGACCCATTTGGGACGAGAAAAGGGGTGCGACAATACCGAAAGCGGGATAAAGGCCGGAATAGCCATCTCTGAAGCCGCGAATGCGAGACGTCTCCGTGATTCCGCTTATATCCTGGCTGCTTCCCTGCTAAGGAATAACGTGCCGAGAAAGGATATCCTCAGGCAGCTTAACGAGCTCCACGAGACGAATCCAGAAATATATAGTGCTCCCGGTGGAGGCCCATTCGAGAGATACCATATATCCCGGTGGGCCAGGCTCGTCCTCAGGGACCTTAAGACGAAATAAAAAAAAATATATATGGGGCGGGAAAAACTTTGGGACTTTTTCATGATCGTAGTTTTGTTGGTTGCCTAAACTTAAACTACCCCGCCCCTTTTTTATAATGAAAAATATGAAAGAGTTATTATACATAGACCTTTTTTGTGGAGCTGGTGGAACATCCACCGGCGTGGAGTCCGCTACGATAGGAGGTCAGAAATGCGCTCGGGTGATTGCCTGCGTGAACCATGACAAGCATGCAATCGCTTCACACCTCGCCAATCATCCGGAGGCGAAGCACTACACCGAGGATATACGTACCCTCGACCTTACCACCCTCGTGGAGCATACGGCCAGAGAGAGGGCGAAGAACCCGGGCTCGATGCTCGTTCTCTGGGCCTCGCTGGAATGTACCAATTTCAGCAGGGCTAAGGGGGGCCAGCCGAGGGATGCAGACAGCAGGACACTCGCCGAGCATCTGTTCAGATACATCGACACCCTCCAGCCTGACTATATCCAGATCGAGAACGTGAAGGAGTTCATGATGTGGGGTGACCTGGATGAGAATGGCAAGCCTATCAGCAAGGATGCGGGGCGTTGTTACATGAACTGGGTGCATAACGTATGCAACAGAGGCTATACCTTCCAGCATAGGATACTCAACGCTGCCGACTACGGGGCATACACTTCGAGGGAGCGTTTCTTCGGAATCTTCGCAAAGGGTAACCTGCCGATAGTATTCCCGGAGCCTACGCACAGCAAGACACCGGAAACAAATATCTGGGGTGCTACCAAGGCGTGGAAGCCTGTCAGGGAAGTCCTTGAGCTTGACGATGCGGGTTCAACCATATTCAGGGAAAAGCCATTGTCTGAAAAGACATTGCAGAGAATATATGCAGGGCTTATCAAGTTCGTGGCCGGGGGTAAGGATGCCTTTCTCATCAAGTATAACTCCATGAACAGGAAGGGTAAGTATATACCTCCGTCCGTGGATGATCCGTGTCCTACCGTTGCAACGCAGAACCGCCTCGGGCTTGCGAAGGTGAGCTTCCTTTCGAAGCAGTTCTCAGGGGACCCGGGCAGCAAAAACACCTCGATAGACAAGCCGGCAGGGACCATTACCTGCATCGACCATCATGCCTTCATCACGGCCTACTATGGTAACGGAGGCAATTCGTCATTGCAGGCTCCGTCCCCTACGGTAACAACAAAGGATAGGCTCGGCCTTGTCAAGATGCAGTTTATGGACCAGCAGTACGGCAACGGTACGGCGGCTTCCCTCGATGGACCTTCCGGCACGGTAACGGCAGTTCCTAAACAGAACCTCGTGACCGTCAAGTCTTGGCTCATGAACCCGCAGTTCACCTCTGCAGGAGCGCCTCTTGACAAGCCATGCTTCACCCTCATAGCCAGGATGGACAAGAGACCTCCTTATCTGATAACTCCAGAGCTCGGTCCGGTCGTGGCAATCTATGACACTGATAGCCCGATGACGGTCAAGATAAAGGAGTTCATGGCTCTCTACGGCATCAAGGATATATGCATGCGCATGCTGAAGATACCAGAGCTAAAGAGGATCATGGGATTCCCGGATGACTACGTCTTAATAGGGACCAAGGCGGAGCAGAAAAAATATATCGGAAACGCAGTGGAAACACATATGGCTAACGCCTTATGCACTGCATTGAGCTATCAACTAAATTTCGCGAGCTGATCATGGGGAAGTTACATAAAATAAAGAAGGAAGAATGTGAGGTATACACTTACAGAGGCTTCACTATCGTTAAAGAGTGCTACATTTGTGGCGGGATGGTTTTTAATTGGGGCGTATGGAACAATGAGGGCTTTCTGCTTGACTGTACTGCCACAAGGGCGGAGGCTGTCGAGTACATAGATGAGATATGTTCCTTTTGGGGAATTGAAAAAATATAAAAATATTTGAAAGATTTACATATTTCTATGAGCAAGTCAGATTCTCTACATTATCAGCTCTGCGTGGAAGGAGCGAAGTGGTTGCACAGACGGCATAAGACAGCGTGTTCTCAATGCCCTGCTTTCAGACATGACTACTGCGGTGTATGTAAGCAGCATCTATACGTTGCCGTAGAACTGAACACCGTCGCAGCTGAGAATACTGATGTCTGGGGGTATGACGGGTACGCGACCACCGTCATAGAGGTCAAGACCTCACATGCGGATTTTCTCGCAGATCGCAAGAAGTATTGGAGATCCGTTCCTCCAGAATACCAGGCCGGCAATAGACGTTGGTATCTCTGTCCAGAGGGAATTATCAAGCCGGAAGAATTGCCCGAAGGCTGGGGGCTTCTATATTGGGACGGAAAAGCGATCCATCCTATCGTAGCCCCTCAGACGAGATTGCAGGGCTGTCATGCCGACATGCTGATTCTTTACTCTATACTTCGCCGGGAGAACTTCCCAAAGAAAATATTCAATTATCGAAATCTTAAATAGTGTGCTTATGAAAATGAAAAAAGTAACAATCAATATTCCGGACGACTGCGAACTCGTCCAGACCGGCGAAGGTAAGTGGGAGCAGCGAAAGATGGAGAAGAAATTTCCTAAGACATGGGAGGAATTCTGCGAGATGAATCCTATTAAGGATGATGAGTATTATCTGGCTCCTGGCGCTGATGCTGGAATCCAGGCAGTGGGTACCGACTTCCCCAAAAACCGAGAAGTGCAATATAAGGATATTCTACCTAACAAAGAGACCGCCGGGGCTATTCTTGCTCTGATGCAGCTACTTCAACTCAGGAACTGCTACAATGGTGTCTGGGAGCCTGATTGGACACGTCCATCGGAAAAATATGTAATTAGGTCTTGTTGTAAAGATTCTGACAAGAATATAGAGATAATTACTGATCACGAATATCACTCCCCTCGTATCCTTACCTTCAAGTCCGAAGAACTCTGTGATCAGTTTCTAGAGAACTTCCGCGACCTAATTGAAATAGCTAAACCGTTAATCTAGTAAGTTATGAAGAATAAAGACCGTATTATTGACTACCTCAAGCTTTTTGGTGCGTTCGCCGTAATAGGCATTGCTATAGACCTTATAATATTACTCTCAAAGATATATTACGCTTCGGAAAATCTTTATATAATGTTAGGATATTTCCCGGCCATCGGCATCTTGTTCGGTGCTTCCGTTCTGAGTTTTGTCTACGTCATCGGGAAACTTTGGAAAATACTAGATCGAAAATCATGAAAAAAGGAAAGTATATAAACAGGCTTAATGCCGAGGCTGAAAGATATTCCGATGAAGATGCAGCAAGAATGTGGATAGAGGAAAACCGGACATTCAGAGAGGTTGTTGAAGAGACATTCAAAGCCGGAGCAAGGTGGATGAAAAGTGAACTACAGAATATAATAGAGATATGAAAGCAAATGAATTGATGCTTGGGGACTTCTTTCGTGTGAACAAAGATGGTCTCTGCATAAAGAAAGGAACAATTGTTCGGGTTGTTGGCATAGATGGCGAAGCTAAATTAGAGGAGAAAGGACTTGTCTGTGCTGTTCACTGCCATCCCCTTGATGGAGAGCAATTCGATGGAGGAATTTGGCTCTCATATCTTGAACCGATTTCTATCACTCCCGAAATCTTGGAGAAGAACGGATGGGTAATAGATGAAAAGAATGAGGTTGTCTCACGATTCGTTTGGGCGCAGAAACCACCTCAAAATAAACTGGAATTTACAACGGTCGAAATATCCTTATATGATGAAGAACTCATCGGGGTAAAGTGCCTTGTGGAGATTCGATGCAGTAGTTCAAGTAATGGCATCAACTCATTCCATTCATGCGACTGCGAAAACATTCACCAACTCCAGGCGGCTCTTAGGCTGTGCGGCATAGAAAAGGAGATAGTTTTATGATAAGAGACACATGTATTGGATGTCGCCATTTACAATTCAATGGGGAATATGGCGGAAACAGTTTTAGCTTCATGCTCTCTCCGATTGCAATGTACCTTTGTCCGCATTCTGGGAGGTGGTGGAACTACCAGCCCACAGATGATGTGTGTGAAAAGTTTGAGCGTATGGATAATATTATAGAAAAGAATGTGAGATGAAAGAGTTGATATCACTTAACGGGGACGGGAATAAGGTTCGATTCATGCGGGGCTGGGATGGAGACATCGTGATTGCCTTTGATATTCCAGGAAAGAATCTGTTTAATGAGTCTGTCCGGATAGGCATTGTTAATGGTGGAGGTCAGGATGTCCCGTCCCCTATTAAGAAAGAGCTTATCCATCTATGTGAGCTTATGGAAAGATGGGAGAATACTGAGAAAGCTATGGAAGAACTCGATGAACTAATCCAGCGTGTCGAGGAAAGAGGCACATGGAAAGGCGTTGATGTGGATGAATATATGAAAATGGTACGTGGATTATGAAGAAAGAACAAATAGAAGAATACATTACACTCTCAGAAGATGAACTAAAAAAGCTTGTCGAAATGAAAATCAGCTATATCAGCATCTCGGAGCCGAGGCACAAGCCGAAGAAGAAGAAAAACAAAGACTATCGAGAAGAAAACTGTACGAAGAACTGAAAAAGGAGTTCGAAAAATGAAACGATTACAAGTAATAACAACGGCTGCGTCAAGTGTAACTCTTGACGGGTTAGATATAGATGATGTTTTACATAAAGCTGCCGACCTTGCACACGAAGTGTTGGAAGAATTGTCAATACATAGACAAGAAAACGATATAGAAGAAACTTTTCATTGTGAGGATTTAGCATCACTCTTTTTAGACCTTATAGACGATTAAGTTATGAAACGCAATAGCACAAAAATACGAGAGTTTCTTTCTCGCATTACAGAAGACGCATACGAAAGGACACGCAAGGCTATGACCTGCAAATGGCACGATGGAGGAGAATGCAAGAAGGGCCTTCCAGGAACGCCTTGCGAAGTAAAGGGCTGTGTGGCTAAAACAAATAATGAATAGTTATGGCAATTGAAAGTAAAATACATGCAAAGAGCGGCTATGTGAAAATCATTCTTTGGGCCGCTGTGATCTTGATGAGTGTTGTGGCATACGTATATATGTACGGTCATTACACCACAGAGGAATTGGCTAAGTGGGCCTTAATTAAGTATCTATTCGAATAGTTATGGAAAAGAAATACATTGACGCAGAAAAGCTGATTGCTGAGATAGAACGGCGGCTAAAAATATTAGAACCTCACAAAGATACTTTTGAATCAGCGATGGTATGCAGGCAAGAGTTGATTTGGATGAAAGATCTTATTGGCTCTCTCCAGCAGGAGCAGCCGGAGGATATGGGCGAAGTTTCCGACGGTTACCATACATTTAATGAACTCTATTACTATAGAATGCTTTACAATGCAGCTTTCTTTAACCTGCTTCCGAAAGAGTGGGTTCATAAGAGTAAACGACATCATACTGGAGAAGAATGCTTTGGAGGCGGCTGGTTTATCGTTATAGCAAATCTTCCTACCGGACAAGTTTCTAATCACTATGAACTAAAAGATTGGGATTTGTTCAAGGTTCCAGAGAAAGAAATTGCTGATGAATGGGACGGACACACTCCACAAGAGGCAGCAAAGAGATTATACGAATATCTCCAGCAAGAGCAGTCGGAAGGATTACACTTCATCCCACTTAATCGGCTTATTCAAAAAATTCCGTCTGAGAACTGGAATGATACTGTAAACAATTACGCCAAGAAACTTTGTGATTGCCTCATAAAAGAAGGGTATCTAAAAGATGCAGATGTGTTGCAAGGCTACATTTCTTATATGAACGGCAATAATGTCCCTATGGCAACAATGGACGAACAGGAGCAGCCAGAATGTATCTATGGAAGAACTCTTGAAGAGAGAGAAAAAAGTTGTGGATTCTGTTCTGCCCTTTGTGACGCAAGAATTGAGCAGGAGCAGCTGAAAGTGAACTTGGAGAACGAGATAGAAGAATGCTGGCAAAATTGGGTATCTCCACCGAGAAACGAGTATGCCGTATTCAACAAAGAAGAATTTATAAATATAGTTCGCCACTTCTTTGAACTTAGGCTTAACGCAAGAAAGGAGGAATAACTATGTTAAAATGCATTGACGCAGATAAGCTGCTAAAGGAGCTCGCGGCCCTAAAAGACGAACTCGATTTGGATGTACTTTTCCATCCTGATTCTATAGAAAGAAAGAAGGTTCAAGAGGGATTCGATCTGGCGGTCGGAGTTATCAACTCTGCTATTGAACTGGTCCCTCTGGAATCTATTCCGGTACATCCATCTGAGGTTGTAGAGGTGAAATTTGATGGGGGTACTTGCCGTGTAAATGGAGAAGAAGAACCATTCAAAGGTGGAATCGCAAAGATTGCCATTCTTGAAATCAGAAGGGAGGAAGAGTTATGACCGCAGAATTAGATAGAAAAGACATTATCCACATGCTTCGGGGGACAACGCCGCGCTATGGAAATGTCAAATTGATAAAAAAGTTGGAGCAACTAAAGCTCGGCGATTATATAGGGGGATTCGCAAATGAATGGAAATGGGAAGACGCCTGGCATATTGAGAAATACAACCCACTCTCAGATGAAGAATTGTATGAATTATATAAAGAATTAAAGAAGAACTAATCATACGAGAAATAGCTATGAATAAGAATTCAGCCCGTGAAACATTGAGAGAATTTCTCAAAAATTCGGACAATGCAAAAGTAAAGGATGCGATCCTTGAACTTCATCCTGCTCTTGCAGAGAGCAAGGACGAAAAGATAAGGAAGAAGATGGTCGAGCACTTCAGGGGTAAGACCAAGAAGACATGGTGCAATATCCCTGTCGAAGACATTATCTCTTACCTCGAAAAGCAGAAAGAGCTTCCTTTTGTGAAAGATGTTATGCTTGGTTATCCTGCGATATACTTCTACGACGGGGAAAGAATGCATTTTCAAGGAAACCCCGCAATGGAAGAAAAGCAGAAAGAGCAGGACTCCCTTGCTTTGGTAAAAAACGTTGTTTCATATCTGGAAGACTGCAAGTATGCCCCTGCCGTCAAAGGCGATATAAGTAAGATATTCTATCGTATCGATATTCCACGCCACGAAGATGACTTTTGGAAATCCCAAGAATACAAAAAGTGCGTAGAAATACTTGGAGACTATTACAGTCACGGGATCTATAGTATTAACACCTACAAGTTATATGTTAAGCGCACGAAGGAAGAGCAGAAAGAGCATAAGCCAATATTGGAAGTTTTCGGGTTCAAGGTTGGTGATGCAGTGAGATTGAAAAACGGGGACGGGAGAAAACATATCATCAAATCTTTTGAAGAGGTTAAAGGGTTACACGGACCTAATTTCTATCGCGTTGAATTTGAAGATAATTCGGCGAGAGATGGTATCTATCCGGGCGAAGAATACCCCAACGGCTATTACACTCAAATGGAGAAATTTGAGGAAGAGCAGAAGCCAGAAGAGAGTATCACCGACAAGGAGATTAATCAGGCTATGGACGATATTCATAACTTCAAGGTTGCTGTCACCGATCTAGCAAAGACTTTCAATATCAGAATCGACCATGACCGTGACATCGACTGGTATAACTTCTGCGCCTCCCTGCTGACTTATCTGAAAAGACACGCAGAGTGGAGCGAGGAAGATGCAGATATACTTAATTGCTGTATTTCCTCTATTGAAGAAGCAAAGGAGAATCGGTACGCTTACAAGGAAACGGACGGAGATACTTCGTATGACAGAGAGATTGCCTGGCTCAAATCCCTTCTTAGCTGTCCGAAACCATCGAAACCATTGGACGACTGGAAGCCGACCAAGGAGCAACTTGATGCCCTGCTTGAAGCTGCGAGAGAAAAGGAGATCGACAGAGAAGATGGCAATGTCCTCTACCAGCTCTATGATCAACTCAAGAAACTATAATATGACTCTTAACGAATTATCTAAACGGATGGCGGCGATAGGTTCTCAGCTGAATACCGCTGACATTCCTATCGTCCATAATGGGAAGGAAGTGGACCTCTGGCTTTCCCTGAATGACGATATGACAGTGAAGCTGGAGAAAGTTGTGCCAGGATTCAAGTCTCCGTTCTCGGGAGGACCAGTGGTCGAAGAATGGGTGACGCAGAACGTGACTTATCGAGGCACGGAAGTATCCATTCGCCAACGACAATACAGGTGCGTCGATACGGGAAACGTATTTTATACCGCTGAAATGGAAGAGGATGCGATATGGGAAGCTATTCGGAAATACTGGGAGAAGCAGGGGGTTAGTGCATTTGAATTAATCAGAACAAAGAAATGAAAAAGATAATGTTTAATGACAAGTACGGTCTTACAAGAGCCGTGCTGGAAGGTCGCAAGACGATGACGAGAAGGATTGTCCCAGAATTGAAAGGCATGTCCGAATGCGATCTTACTGAGTGGGGTATGGACGAAAAAGGGAGGGCGATGATATCGCTCGTTCTTAAACTTCCATTCGCTACAGACTATCTCGATATTTTTCCGCGTTATCAGCCCGGCGAGGTTGTGGCCGTGGCGCAAGCCTATCGGGATATTCCTCGATATAACCCAGAAACATACGAAGATGTTGCGCTTAACGATGGGACTATTTGCGAGGCAAGCCATCCGTACTCACACCTTATGCAGAGCGGAGGTTGGGACAACAAGATGTTTGTCCGTGCAGACCTTATGCCTCACCAGATCCGTATCACGAATATCCACATCGAAAGGCTCCAGGATATCAGCGAGGAGGACTGCTTTAGGGAAGGAATTGATGTAAGTTTTCAGAATGGACATGCAGTTTCATATTACCGTTTCGAAAACAGTAGAACACATTATTTCACACCTCGTGAAGCCTTTGCTGCTCTCATTGACAAGGTATCCGGCAAAGGGACCTGGGAGAGCAATCCGTATGTATTCGTGTACGAGTTTGAACTAATAAAATAAAATGATTATGGGTATTGCTGATATAATTGTATTAGTCTGTTTGGGAATTTTTTGCTTCGTGGGCTTGATATTTAGCCTGAGGATTCGAAAGCGGTTCATTGTTAGAAATGTCGGTGAAACGATCGAGAACCGCAAAGATGACCATGACGAGCAGCTTGCTGCATTAATAGCTGAACTCAGTAAACGCTATCCTGAAGTATCCTTCGCGAAATTGTCTCGAATCGCTGTAGCAGTCTCCAGATGGGAGGTCGAGAGAATGACAAAGATTGCCGAGGAAGAGTTGAAGGGGGCAGAAAGGTGCAAGGACTTGTAAAAAATCTTTGAAATGAAAAAGTTCAAAATCACGATGCTTCGCAAGATGATATCTAGCGACAGCTATTATTTCCGACGAACGGAATCACTCAGCATGCTTGTTCGTTCTGAGTTAAGTCTCGCCGAACGGTCCAGGCTGATATATGCCCGCGAGGCCCATAATCTCATGGCGGATATATACCTGAAGCGATATTTATGGTATATCCGGAAAATAAAAGGAAATCCCCCCGGCACCGCAAACCGAGGGGATTTTTGCGAAGCTTGAAACTTGCCTCAATGAGCTCCGCAGCGTGGGCATGAAAGCTTACAGATTATATCGGAAACGGTTTCGGATAGATCGCCGCACAGATATGCAAAATCCTCACTGAGGGGGTCTATCCCGTCCGTCTGGGCGATATGCTGAGCCACGTGCACGATTTCATGGACGGTGGTATCCATGTATTCCGGGCCGTTGGTGGTCTTGCCTATCCCTAATACGGACTTCCGTTCCAGAGGGTTGCTATAACAGAACCCTTCGTTGAGATGCTCGGCGCGAATATTCTCTGACACTTTTGAAATGATAGAACCGGGCGCGTCTGCCCAGACAAGGGCATCCAAGATACGCTCCTCATCGAACGTGTCGAAGGAGAAAAAGAACATGACGTTCCAGCGCCTTATATGAATCTCTCTAAATAACATCTGTCCAAATTATCGGCACGCCCTTTCCGTTACAGTCCGCAAGAAACCTGGTCAGGGCTACGCCCTCATAGCCGTCCTTGTCATCCAGGACGTCTTTTACATATCTGGCGAGATGAGCCTCGTCAGGTACGGAGCTTCCCGAATAGTCGGACAGCCCCATGTGATAGACGAATACGGCATCATAGCCATAGTCGTTTTTCAGCTCTATGTTGTTTGCCTTCAGGATCGCGTCGACCTGTTCCTTGGTCTTCATCTTGACCTTTTCGTCGTTTCTGTCCTTCATCTTAGAGATGGCGAACTCGCACATCTTCTTAGAGAAGTGCCACGAATAGAGGCTCAGGTAGGCTTCCATTCCGGAAGGCAATATCTCATAATAGTCTAGCCTGTTCATCTTATTTCTAATAAACTTAGGGGCGAGTGGTCCCGCCCCCGAAAATTACATATAACGACCTCTCGAGTCCCTACGGCGACGCTCTCCATAGTCTTCCATCTCGTCCCAGTTCTCGCGTCTGCCATAATCGCCATGTCTGTCGCCGTACTGCTCGCGCATTTCTTCGGCGAGTTCGCACACTTTCTCCAAGCCTTCCTTGGCCATGTCCATAGCCTCGTAAAACTCGTCAGTGTTGGAGGATTTGCGTCCATAGCGTCCTCCCCTCATGCTGATAATTCTATAACCCATATTTATTCAGATTCTTTTTTCTTACCCAAGGACTTAGACAGGAGCCCTGTCATCGCGGCGATCTGCTCGCTCATTCCAGCAATCTGCTCTTCCAGCCGGGCAATCTTGCCTGCCTGCTCCTGGTCGTGCTTCAGCTGCGGGTTCAAGTCCAGCAAAAGCTGGTCGCATGCCGAAATTATCCTCTTATGGACATCCACTTGCTCTATAGCAGTCTGACTGGCATTGCGGATAACGTTGACTTCGTTGACAATCCCGTCCCTCGTCTCGCTGATAATGACTCCCTTGTCCGGGAATTCAGCGATGGACGAATTTATCGGAATCCTTGAATACGTTTCCGTTTTCCCATCCACCTCGATGGATAAATCTACCATCATACCCATGGTCGTCGGGTTGAGTGGCTGTTGGAAGTTGAACTGCGGAGGATACTGATTGCTGACCTGTACGACCTTTCCCACCGCGAATCGCGGTTCGTTCTTGTAAAGAATGAAAACCGGTGTTCCTTGTCTAAGTCCTGAAAGCATTGTTTATAAATTTATGTTATACGATAGGTGATACAACTTGCAGTATGCCGTTAAACCAGTCATAGAAGACGGTTATGACACCCGCTCCTGTTAGATCGGCGACAGTCACAGCTACACCGCCGAACGACGTAAGCGCACGGGTATTCCCGTTAAGGGTGAACCGCACCGGGAGCGTCCCGGTAGTTCCCGTAGGAATCGCCTCGGATATGCGGATCGTGATATAGCCGCTGCGTGGAATAGCCCTGAAGCCCAGGGAGAAATCCACTGCGTCAGTACCTACGGTCACGCCAGTCGTGGCGAGGTAAGGCACCCCACGTGTATTAGTCGTTATGTTGTTAACGCACTCCCACATGGTACTGCCCTCCCTAGAAAACTAAACCGTTGCCGTTATAGCCGTAGTAACCTCCCATGTAAGGAGTATTGTTTACGGCCTGGATGTTCGGATAAACCACGGGTACGGTAGGAAGCTGCTTGGCAGCGATTTCGTTGACCTTGGTCTGAAGAGGGGAAATCACGCTATTCACGTATCCGATGATCTGGTTTGTCTGATTTGCGTTGTCGATCCGACCGCGAAGCTGTCCGATGATGTCGGCCTGAGAGTTTATCTTAGCCTGCATCTCTCGCTTCTCGAGGTCGCAGAACTTGTCGATAACCGTCGCCTTGAGGTCGGCGATGGAGCCGTTGAGGGTGTTTGTCTGCTCCACGGTCCTGAGCTGAGACTGGTATCCCTGCTCGACGGTGAGGAGCTTCTGAGCGCAGCAGCACTCCTGGAACTGGCTTGCGAGCTGACAGTTGCCGTTCTGGATGGCGTTGACCACCTGGAGGGTGTTCATACCCTGGTTCGCAGCTATGGTAGCGAGGGCGTTCTGCACGTTCTGGACAGCTCCGTTCACGAGATTGAAGTCCTGTCCGAGCATTGTCGCGAGACTCTGGATTGCCGTACGGGAAGCTTCTCCCTGGGATGTAACGGCATTCATGATGAGCTCCCTTCCGCTGTCGTTATTGAGCTGATTGGAGAGGAACCCTGCGCCGTTACCGCCGAAGCCGCCGAAACCGCCGCCCCAGTTACCGCCCCAGCCGAACATGCTGGCTATGATAGCAAGACCGAAGAGGTCCGCGATAGAGTTGAAAGAGCCGAAGCCGGCACCCAGTCCACCCATCGGATATGCATACCCCGGGTGCTGGTTGTCTGGAAGAATAATCGTTTTGTCCGATTCTGCCATATTTTTATTGTATTTAAAAGTTCAACATTATTTTGAGACCGGTCTTATTCTCTTACAAAGATAACGACCGACCCTGACAATGATAAACTAGCTGCAAAATATAGCTAACGGACTGACAGTATGATAGATAGGAATTATTTTTTGCGCCATTTCTCAGGCACGATGTCCACGAATTTGTGGAAAGGATACAGGAGGACCCTCTTTGGTTTGGCAAGCAGTTTGCGGCAGATCATGGAGCGGATATTGCTCTCCGGAGTGTTGTAGAACTTTGAGAAATCCTCGATGGTTCCGTATATTTCCATATTTTCCTCGAGGGCCTTAAGCACGCTGTTTATCTCCTCTACGGAACAGAGGTTGTTGTCTACCTTGTATTTGTAGAACGCTAAGATTTCAGATAACAGCTTTGCCGGCTCCATTTCGGGAAGAAAATTTTATAACAAGAAAACAAAAGAGTTACAAGAATAAAAAGCGTGATGAGGATATGCACGCACTTCTGGGCGTTACTGAAGTCGCAGAGGAAAAAACCTGCAAAGACATCCACCTGGATGAGGAGAGGAACGCAGCAGGCGATTTTATGCCACCTGCATAGTTTCAGCAAGCACGAGAGCCAGAGGAGGCAGAGCACGAAAAGCGGAGAGACGTAGAACAGCTCGTCCATGACGAACTGCAGGCTGTCGTTCCCCGATAGATAGCATATCAACGCAACGATATAGGCGAACCCATATATGAACGGGATCGCCTCTACCGCAATGGTGACACGCCTAAGCCTGAGAAGCAGCTGTCGTACTTTTTCTTTCTCGTCGGCGACCATTATTTCTTTTTTTGGGGTTTGAGATGGATGCTGACTTTCGGTCTGTATCCTCCGCTCACAACCTTCTTCGGTGCGGAGCCGGACTTCGGAACGATTTTCTTTGCCATGATTATATGAGTTTAAGGATTAGTTCGATGAATTTCCAGATATACTTTCTGCCAAGATAAAGGACGGCCAATAGAAGCGGGAAAAACGCCCAAATTCTGAACTTTTGCCACCAAGACAAGGGTTTCTCTACATAGACAGTCTTCTCGACCGCTGTATCGTTTACTGATGAGGTCTGATGATATTCCGTCGAATCTTTAACGGGTATCGCCACTGGGACCTCTATCGCCTGGGGCTTGTTCCAAATTGAATGATGCAACATGCCGTCTTTCATTACAGCCTCGCTAACCGCGAAGGATGTCTCAATGTGCGAAGAGTCCGAAGGGGTTACGACCTTCTCAATCTCCACAGGCACTTGCACCTTCACTGTGTCATGGACTATCCTCTCCCGGACCTCGACGCGAATAGAATCACGATACTCCACCTTGGTCTCGATCTTCTCCACAATCTTCGGAGAGCACGAGAAAAGAAGATTAATAGCCAGCAAGATGAGGAGGAAGCCGAGCGTGACGACTATCCCTCGTTTGATTTCTTTTTTCACGACAAAACCTTTTTAATGAATTCGACATATACCCCGGCCAGCTTGTCCCTGAAACCAGGATCCAGCAGCTTGTGGCAATCCGCCTCGTTGTCCATGAACAGGTTCTCCACGAGCATGGCTGGGCATGGGGCATTCTTGATGATATAGAAGTTCGCCTCCTTATCGGGGTCGTTATCACCTACGTCAGCCCTGAATTTAATGTCAGGGAAAGAGGCTTTCAGCATTTCTGAGAACTGGGAGGCATATAGGTCCGAATGATCTTCCCCCGGAGTGGTAAAGACTTCAAATCCGGTTCCCCCGCCCGCGTTTGCATGCACGCTTATCAATAGCGCGTCGCTTCCCAGGCTGGCACACCATCTGCGGGCCCTACGAACCCTTTCAGCCAAAGAAATGTCGTCCAGTTCCGGAACAAGGTTATACACCTTCGTGCCCAGCCCTTCCCGGAACAATGCAGAACTGATTCGGGAACAGATATCCCGATTGAATTCGTACTCATAGAGAATGGAGCCGTCAGGCCAGACAGGAGACCTCTTACCGGGGGTTTCCTGTCCATGACCTGGGTCCAACAGTATAAATTTAGGCATAGCTTACTCGAATAAAGGGTAGAGAGCTTCCTGAATATCGAGTCCCATATCCTGGGTTTCCATATTCTTTACGAAGCTGTCATGATTAATCTTGGCAGGAAGTTCTATCTCCTCTGCAAGGATTTTCGTCACTTCCGCATTGTACGATGCGACAGCCCTGTTGCACTCTTCATGCTCCTGGACCCTGCGGCGATAATCCATCGCCTCATCCTGGCTCTTAGCAACCAGAGCCTTCTGCTGCAGCTCGGAGATCTCCCTGAGCTCGTCCTTGTAAGGAGCCAGATAAACGTTCTCGGCGTCCGCAACGGCAGAATCGAGTTCTTTCTGAGCTTTAAGAAGAAAGAAATGAATCGAGATGATATTGTTCCTCATCTCCTTGTCCTCAATCTTGGGGAGCTTAAGCCTTTTCAACGCGTCAAGCGCGACCCTTATTTCACTCTTTTTCATAACAGATTAGGAATTTTTACAAATATATGTTTTTTGTACCTAAATAGCAAATCCCTATACATGTCCTTCGTTCTCGTTTGAAGGATCATTCACCGTTACCGACATACTCGGCTGGTCGGGCATCTCGTTAAGGACGGCACCATTGAACGTCACTTCGCATGAGATTACATTGAGGGTTCCGCTAACAGGAACGATGCGCGTTCCATACCGAGGGTCCAACGGGTCCGTGATAGTCCTTGTCCTGAACAGCTTTCTGTCGCTCGGTATCTTGAAGGTTACGGGGACAAGCTGCCCGTCAGGAAGGGACAAGAACTGTTGGGTTGTCGGATAATAATCTTCGAACGGGAGCGAATATGTCTCGTCCACGTAATAGTTATACCCGTTCTTGTCATAGAGGTTGCCCCTGAACCTAATGTTGAGCTTCCACTTCAAACTCGTCTCAGCGTCAGCCCCGGAAGGGACTCCCGTATGGTTCTTGACCCTCATCCTGATATACACGTCACTGTCTCGGGACGTGACGGTAAGATTTGAACGGAAGACTACTATGAGGCCCGGCGCTGGAGGGGTCATAACCGGCGAGAACCCTACTGCCTGATAGTCGTAACCTTCCCGTGGGAGGATATCGGTGAACGGTATAACCGTAGGGTGTTCTGCAGAGCCCTGGATAGGGATGAAGATATCCTTGTAGGTGATCTCATTACCCTGTAATATCTGGTCTCTTGCATGTACGCAGAGGATGGCCACATAGTTGTGGTTGGAATATTGCACAAATGCGTTAGAAAGATCTACAAAGAGCATTTCCTGAGCCTCTTCGAGAGTGCTCGGATATCCCAGTGCCCTTGCTGCGTCGAGTATCTGGTAAGACCCCTGTTCGCCTATACGATTGAGATCCTGGATTACGACGCACAGATAACTATTATGGTCGTATATATAGTGGTCGAACCCCGTCCCCGGAGAATGGAACACCAGGTCTTCCGGATAGATTGAACACTCCTTCTGGTCTGCAGATATAACCCTATGAAGCCCCGAATCTACGAGGGTCCTGTTGTTCCAGGAAAGGAGTTTTCCGCTGATCGCCGAATCGACCAGATCCTGCAATATCATGAACCTCGCTCCTCCGCTCGCAGGGTTTACGACATCATTTGCTAGTGCGGTACCTTCGCAACTATAGAGTATTTGCTTCGGGGCGCTATGATAATAGCCATACTGAGCGTCCTCTGCGAAGTCCCACAGGTTGTAATATATCCAAGGACGGGAATCGTCCTTCCGTTTCAGTTCAAACTGGGGAAGATTCGAAAGTGATTGCGGCCAAGGGTCAAGAAGGAGGGCAACCCCCTCCACATAAGTATCCGACCATCCGTAGTTCCTCTGCTCCCGCTCATAAGGGGTAAGGTGATGCCTAGGGAAGCCCGTAGGCTTGAGAGGATGGTACTTGGCCATGTGATTGATCTTGTCGCTCGTACAGAGATTGCCAATGTCGTTGTAGCGATAATCGCTCATAGCCTGCTGAACATCCCCGATGCTGACCGGAGATGTCACTATCTTTGAAAGCGGATTGTAAGGCATAGTCTATTGTTTTAAGAGTTGTACTTCCGATTCAAGTTCTTCGACGCGTTTCTCCAGCCGCTCTATCTTAGCTTCCTGGGATTCCACGACTTTCGCTATGGTGATTGCAGACAGGAGGGCAATATTGCCGTATTCCATTGATTTCTTCTCGTCTCCGTGGACGTTGTACGGCAGGTGTTTTTCCCAATACTGGGCGATTGAGCCGGCACTCCTTCCGCGTCCGTCCTTCCATGCGAACTCAACTGCAGGAGCCTTGGCTATGTCTGCCAAGGTCAGCCCTACCTTGACGAAATCGGTCTTCATCCTGATATCTGACGTAGTGGATACGCCGCCGGCGGAAGACCATGAGTCAGTGTAGATACCGCAATTGAAATGAAGTCCGCCCTCCGTAGTGTCGTACACCGCATACTTGCTGTGTGAAGAGTCAAAATAGAGAGAATGCCCTGACAGCCTGACATTGCTGCCGAATGTCGCAAGTCCCGTCACGCCGAGGGCTCCGCTTATCTGGGAATTACCGGTCGCCCTGAACGTGCCAGCCACGTCGAGCTTGTATGCAGGACTGGACTGACCGATTCCGATACGGGAGTTGGTCGTGTCGAGGTAGAGCAGGGAATCTATGGAGGTGACATCGCTCATAGCTCCGGTAATGTCTGCCGAGCCGTCGAATGACTGCCCCCAGATACTCCTGCTGGTAGCCAATGTCGTGGCCGTCGATGCGTTGCCACTAAGGGTAGCCTTTATCGTTGCAGGGAGTAGAAGGTTGACGTTCGCGCTTCCGTTGACGCTGACCGCCGTTCCCGTGTTGGTGTTGTCGGAATCGCTTATGGTGATGTTCCTCGCCGTTCCCCACAATGCCGTGGTGATATCGGCGGAGCCGTCGAAGGCCGTTCCGTTGATGTTCCTTGCGGTTGCGAGGACCGTAGCGGAAGCCACGTTGTCGGTCGTCAGGGCTATCGTTCCTGCCTTGTCCGGGATAACGATCGTCTTTGCGGAGGTGATGACTGCAGGACGGAGCGTAACCATGTAAGCCCTTTCACTATCCGCATTCGTCAGACCGTAGAGCCTTATCGCACCGCAGCCTGAGTTGGCATTAGCCTTTGCCACACTTGAGCCGACGGTGAAGTATCTGTATCCCTGAGTTCCGGCAGGTGTCTGAGTGTACTGGCAAGTAAAGAAACCTCCGGTGAGATACGTGTAGTATGTCATGACATTAGTTGCCTTGTTCTTGGCGGCTCGTCCAAAAAACATATAGGTCGAGGCATTGTTAGGGTCTCTCAGATTTATTCTGAAATCCGCCTGATAGTTCGTCTCCGTTTCGGTTACAGCAGGTCTGGCCGTTATCCACTTACTTGTATAGAGGTCGCCGGTCAGCTCTTTCGACGATCCAGCCGTCAGCGGCAGATACTCCTCGGACGAGAAGGCGTTAGTCCCGAGACCCTTCACGGCGATATTGTCAACGACTCCCGCAGCCGTGGTCAGCTTGAGGGTTCCGTTGTTGGTTCCAGGAGCAAGCGTCACGGTCTGGTGCGACGACAGATATGCCGTCGTGTCGAGGGTCCAGGTGTTTGCAGCCGTCTTTTTCAGCAGACCGGATGTACCCGTCAGGGCCTCGATCGCTTTCAGGTCGTCGGCATCGTTCACGTTCGCAAGCGCTATCGTAGTAGGCAGTGTTCCGTAGGTCACGGTAAGGGTGTTGCCGCTCTTGGTAATGCCTGTCACATAGTTTCCGCTGCCCGAGTTCGTCAGGGTGTTCACGTAGCCGGTAAGGTCGGTTCCCTGCGTACCCAGCTGCTCCCATGCATTGTCAACGTAGATGTATTCCGTGTAAAGGTTCTGAGGATCGTTCTGCGTAGGTACGAGATATACCGTAGCGGAGTCTCCCACGGCCGGAAGGGTCTGCACGACCTCGACCTTGAATTTCGGGATCGCCGTTACCATGTTATCGACCTGAGTCTTGGTGTAGAAGTTCGTATTGACCCACGTCTGCGTAGCATAGCCTGACGCGATGGCGATAGTCACCTGTCCTGACGCTCCCGTCAGCGTAATGCCCGTGCCGGCCACGAAGTTCCAATTCGCCGCAGCCGAGGACGGGTTGTATATGGTCCTCGTAGTCCCGGCTACCTTTATCGTCAGAGGATAGATAGCCTGGTGCGTCGTGAGAAGATTCCTCGTGACACCGTTGATGGTAAGAGGTGAGTAGTCCGCACCGAGAGTACCCCATGCCACGTTAGGCGTAGAGTTCTCCAGAGCTGCTATCCTGCCGTGCAGGGCATTGACGGTGTAGGCGTTGAATACGGAACCGGTGTTATCTAAGAAAGAGCCTCCCAAAGCGTCGGACGTAAAGACCGTTATGTCTCCGGTGCCTCCGCCGCTATGAGTGCTTGAGAGCCCGCCGGCGCTCACGAACGAGTCGCCGTAAAACCCGTAATGTCCTTTTACATGGATGGCATTATTGGTTGAATCATACTCGAACCAGGAAAGAATCTGTGTCACAGCATCTGCAAGCTGCACCACTCTCTGGTCTCCGCCGCTGAGGTAAATGTTGGAATCCAGCACGACACGACCGTTGGACCACGAGATACCAGGGATCTGGCCGCTTCCGTCAGCATTCCAGGAGATGTTGCCACCCGCGAAATAACCTGAGCCGTCAAATCGGAACAAGGACTTGGCGTAGTCAACCTCTGCCGGCGATGCCTGATGGTCCACCATAGGACCGCCATACCAGGCAGCAACTCCTCCACCCCTCTTGCTTGCATCCCGCACTCCGTTTATGCCGGAGTAAACCACGAATGGAGTACCGCTACCCAGCTGTATGAGACTCGACAACACCAAACCGCCCTCGATGATCGTGGTCCCATCCAGAAGCGCCCTTTTTAGATAATCCAAGTCGGCGATATCTCCGCTCTGCTCCTCAATAGCATCCTCTATGTCGTCCAGATACGAAGAAAGGGTATGCCAAGTGCCGTCGCTGTTCTGCAGAACGGACTGAGCCGAGATTCGGCCCGTGATATTCAGCGTTCCGTTGATATATTCCGCGTGTTCGCCCTGCGCGTCACCTACAAACCAGCGAGACGCTCCATTGTTCTGCTTTCCTGCGAAATAATACTCCACGCCGGTCGCTGAGGCGGAGTTCAGTCCTGACAACATTCTTTCGTTGCCACCGCCTATCACATCCCTGACTATCACGTACTGCCTGTTAGGGTCTGACACGTGTCCATACTGGACTATGACGTCACCATCTTCCGGGACGCCCAGGCCGTCGTAATCAGACTTGGATAGAACTATATAGCTGTCAGCTACTTCGGTCACCCTTCTCTTGTAATACTTTATCTCAACATTGTCCGGGTCGAATACCTGGCTTAAGGCATAATCCCCCACAACAAAAAGATTGGAGAGCGAACCCTGCTTCTGGTCGAAATAACAGATATATCCGGAGTCGTCGTCGATGACACGGTTACACTCAATCGAGGCTGCAGATATGACCTGCCTGCCGCCTTCATATGACACCTGATTAGTAACAAGACTGTTAACACGCAGTTCCTGACGGGCGATAATCTTGTCCACCTCCAGCACGGATGCACCTTCCGGGTCGATATAATGCCCCCAGCCGGTGCCTCCGAACTCGCCCTGCGCGAAGTTCTTGCTGGAGAGCAGTCCTGCAAAATGAGTAGGGGATTCAGAATTCTCTATCTCGCCAGTCTTTTTCAAAAACATTGGAGCGGTTACGGCCCTGATGGTCGCCTCCAGGTCTGCAGTCTTGACATAACTGGTTCTCATCGCGGATATCTCGCCCTGTACTTGCTGTAGAGGACTCAATACCGCCGCAACCTTGTCCGTGAGGACAACTTCTATCGCCGGATTTATGCCTGCATCGTTCTTCGAGAGATTGTTCCATGTATAAGTCAAGGACTTGACGTAAAGAGCAAGGGCCTGGTTAGCCGTGAACCTCTTGTCCTTTATACGTATCATCGTGCCTGTCGAAAGACGGTCTATCAAAAGACGTCCCTGGTCAGACGCTTCAAGAGTGTTTATCCTGACCTTGTCAAGATTGATCACCCATGTAGGCTTCACTTCTTTTGTCTCCTCCAGAGCGTCAGTCTTGCTTTCCGAAACCCTTTCCTCGGCTAACGACACATACATGAACGGCATGTCTATTCCGACAAAGTAGAAATGGTCTCCCGCCACCGGTTTTCCTCCGGTCGTCGAGTTCGGTATATACAATCCGGTAGACTTGTATTCGGCATCGGACTTATACATCGTTATCCTCCATTCGGAGTGCACGCCGTCCTTAGTCCTTGACCTATCCACGACCGGATAATCCGCTATGACAAACTCGTAGTCCTGAGAGATGGACATGAAGCCGTCGGAGAATACCACCTTGGCTTCCTTTCCGGTCCTATCGCCCAAGATTTTTGTCCACACCCTTCTGGAATAGTCCTCGTCTGATTCCAAGTTTCCCTGGCTACTTCCCCAGATATTTCCTACCCAGATATCGAAAGTAGGCTTCCAAGCATTAGGGTTTTCAACCGCTGAAACCATCTTCAACCCGCTGATTCCCGACATGTATCGGTAGTGGTTGTTATCTGTCACTACAACCCTGAGGGATAATTCGTAATAATACTCTCCCTGCGTGAGGGCTACTGCAGACACTTCCGTGTCATCAGACTTCCTCTTTATCACCAATCGAGAGTGTGGCGCATCTATGTATATGAAGTTTTGACACACGTCATCCTTAGATACACTTCTCCATTCCCCCCTGGCTGGAGGCATAGGACCCTCTCGCCGAGCAGTCGCATATCCAATATACGAACCAACGATACTTACGTTTACGGTCTGGCCAGCTGGAACCGAAAAATCACGTCCCCGGATAACAATTTCGTTACTACCAGGATTGACCGCTTTAGCCTCGGAAATTCCCTCGATGTTATACACCTCTGAAGACCGGACGGCGGCTTCTTCGATGTTATCGGTGATAATCTCGGAGACCGCGAGAGTCTCGTCTATCCTATGGCCACCCACTTCCACGCCTTGTATGGTAGGATAAATCTCGTCGTTGTCATCGAGCATACCCCATCTCTCGCCATACTTGCTTATAGATAATTCATCCTTGACGTATTCCACAGGGTCGAAACGCGTATCAGTAGCACCCTTGTTGTATGCATCCTGATATTCTGCAGGAATGACGGAATAGGTAGGGAATACATGTCCCGGGTCCCATGCTTCATCGCCACTCGTATCCCTATTGGGATTATGCATCCATCCTCGAACATACCAACGGAAATTTGCGTCACGGAGATTCTCGAAATAAACGTTCGCCAGCTCTGGTATCGCGTCAGGGTCTTCCTCCCACGCCGTGTTGTTCGGGTCCGCCAGCTTGAAGTATCTGAACGGGAGGTTTTTCTCACCGCCTCGCCCCAAGAGGACATTCTGGATATCATAATCCTGCACCTGTCTCTCAAAACGGGTAAGACCACCCGCGTAGCCGTACATGAAATCATGGTCGTCAACAACCTCTGCAGGATAATTTACCTTTATGTAGTATATATCCTGGGTCGCATCGTAATCTAAAGACCAGCGGTAGCCATATATCTCAAAAAACTTCTGCAAGACCTCCCAGATGAACATGTTATTTATCTGGAAAAATACCGGCTCGGAGCTGTACTCCGTCTGAGAGGACCTATAAAGATTCATCCGGATCTTACCTCCGAAATAGTAGTCCAGCACTTTGTTGAAAAGTACGACGAAATCGGACACGGACAAATTTATGGAAGCCTCATACTTATCCGCGATGGACACACCGGCTCCGATCGACGTCATCTCCATGAAGTAATAGCGCTTCATCTGATAGACGGCCCACGAATGGAAAGTGAGGTCCACTATAGAGTTTCGGGAAGAGTTGTCCTTGGAAGCCTGCGGCTCTTTTACGGGGAGGATAAACCTCTCCCCCTTGAACTCCAGCTCCCACCCGTCAAAGGAAGGAACGACATCCCCGTCAATCTTTACCTGAGCATTGATAAGACGGTCTCCCATATCCTGCAAAGAGACCGTGGCTTGATGCAAGGTCGCATATGCGTTCCCAGTCCCCGGGCCGAAGTTTATTTCTTTTATCTGCGGTATCATAGGTCAAAATTACAAAGGCTTGGTTTGTTTACCCTTATAAGAAATTCGACAATTACGACATCGTTCACCTGATTGTTTGGATCCCGCCAAAAGTCAGTCGCCTCCGGGATAGGCTTCGGATACCCGACAATCGTGTGTCTCTTGAAGTCGTTATAGAAAACTACCTGCTTATAGCTCTTGACATCCGTAGGCTGCTCATTCTCGTCCAGAACCCTCGTAAAAAGCTGCGCGTTGAACTCGGATATCTTCTTATTCGCATTCTTTACGGAATCGGCCTGGATAAAGAACTTCACCTTGTAATCAAAAGGAGCATCGACGGTTTTCGGATTTATGTGCTCCCCTTCCTCTTCGGGGTATGACGTAGACTCATAGTCCTTGCTGGGTACCCCGACGCGTTTATCCGAATCGAGATAAACAAGACCATAGTAAGTGGTATCCCTTACCGGTCCTGAGCCTATTTGTATTCTAACGTTAATCATTTTGGTATGATTTTAAGTTGGCATGTCGCACATTCGTTTATGTCTATGTCATGTTCTTCGTCGTAACGCAGTACGGGGCAGCCTCCTTCCTCATTGGTGTACTTACACTTATTCGCCTGCCGAATCGAACGTTCCTTCCGGTCCAATTTTGCCTCCACACGCTTAATCAGTTTCTGTGCGTCCTCTATGGTCTGGTCTTTCTCCCGAAGTTTCTCATTCAGTTCCTTGATCAAGGACTGCTGGTCCTCGATATACTTTTTTTGCATATTCATGATCTGCTCGACGTTATCCAAGATATCGTGCTCTTTCTTCTGCTTGTCGCGGAAAACCTTGGCAAACCATCCAAAGACCAGGGTCACCACTGGGAGCACTATATCCTTCAGAGAGCTGTAGAGGGTATCATTCATCGTACATCGAATTTATATATTTGACTCACCATATTCTCAGAGTTCTCACCTAAAACAGTATTGTCTCCGAAAATATAGAACGGAACACGCACCGCAAGGCCCTCAGGCCCCCGGTACTTTACAGTCATGTCGCAATTATTGGCAAAATAGAGCATTGGGATGATCGCCCTTTCCTCGTTCAGTCCCGTATAGATCGTCCCTTTGCAATTATGGAAGACGTATACCTGGTGAAAATCCAGGACTTCCCCATGGAATTCCTTGCCGATGAAAAGGCCGTCGGACTCGCTATCAGAGAAGAACCGGCGAAGGACAGGCCAGGAAGGATACTGCTGTTCCAGCGCCCAGTCTATAGTTTTTTTGTATAAGGCTATGGCGTCAGATTTGGTCTCCACTTTCGCGAGGAGGGAGCGGTTTTCCTCGCACATGTGATGCGAGGAAGCCTCTCTCATTAAATATTTTTGCCATTCTGGTTTCATATGATACAAATATAATAAAAAGTTTGAATAATCCTATTAATCCTCAACTTTTTAGCGAGTTGCAACATAATGCGTGTTCGATGCAACGCCGTTCGGGGAGATGACTTTTGCGAGCATTAGCCGGATTTCGTGCAGGTCGCTATGCATCTCGGGCAAGAACGACATGTATTTCGGCTCGGATACTCCCGCCGACGGGGCCTCTGGTCGCCCTAAGCTACCGTTCAAAGCCGCAAGGATGAGTGCAACATTTTGAGCAATCTCCGGAACGTGCGAGATGTAGAAATTCTGGGTGTTGACACCTGCTGCGAGCCCGTTGATAGCCCCCTCGGTAGCCGTGGCATAATCCCTGCTGATACCGGAGAAGTTTCCTGCGGCCTGGCGCATATTTACGCCAGCAGCCTCGAGGTTACTGGTAGCTATGGCGAGGCCCTCATTGAGAGTCGGAATCAGAGCATACGCATTGCCGATCAGCTCCGCGATCCTCTCTGAATCCACCTCCTCCGGAGTAAGACGATTGAGCTCATCATACCACGGCTTCAGCACCGCCTGGACAATACCGGCCATCGCAGCTTTCTCTATAAGATTATGAATCATGTCCTCCATCTTTTCTTTGATCGCGTCCGCTGTATCGCCGAA
>Ga0265298_10000341_pt1 | contig 70663 bp, 36 predicted proteins | sample AusTroGonzalo_MG_3_FD_193486 | JGI IMG/M metagenome (GOLD analysis project Ga0265298, IMG submission 193486) | Bovine rumen microbial communities from tropical cattle in Woodstock, Queensland, Australia - Gonzalo_01 | ecosystem: Host-associated > Mammals > Digestive system > Stomach > Rumen ... | reverse complement strand
AATTCTCAACTTTCTCATGCAAAAAAATAACATGGCAAAAATGACAAAAGTGGCCAAAAAGACTGAAGGTTTTGCCAAAATTGCCACTTTTGCCACTGCCAAAAATTAACGAAGTCAAAAAAGGACCAGGCTGAATAAAACGAGATAAATAATTAACACCGAAATAACTAATTAACAACAAAATACAAAATTATCATGAAACATTTAAGACTTTTTAAGACATTGCTGATTGCAATTGGATTATTGGCAATGAGTATTAACCAAATGTGGGCTTCCGAACCTCACTTTTCGTATGTCACTGGTGGGTCAACGACTGACATTTCTCATGCGCTCGTTGCTCCTGCGAATGATTCATACGATGAGTATTGTATTTACCTTTGGGTCGAGAAAAACACTTATTTCCAATTCAATACTCAAAAGAATAATGGAGGTACACCGGGTATTTATCGCCCGGACGCATCTAATGACAGGAATATCAATAGTTCAACTGGTGCAGGAACAGGTACTTACGATGGCTCTAAATCATGGAAATACACAGGTAATACTGGTTTGACAAAAATTAATGCCGCTCAATCCAGTAGTAGGGAGTGGGGACCATATGTCTGGATAGACTCAGAAAATCTCGAAACAGCCATTCTACAAGGAACAAAAATTATGTTCTATTTTGGTAGTTCATATAGTTCTACTTGGTTGTATTTGAAAACACATGAAGGAAATCCAAATGCTGCTAACCAGCAATACTATGTCTTAGATGATGTAACTAAAAGCGGGACAACGACCTATTATACTGTCGCATATGCGGCAGCTGGAGACTATTATATATCCAATAGTAGCAATTGGGGCGGGCATCAATTTAATAGTACGAAAGCAGCGTCAGCAGGTGCACTTTTGTCTCTTGGTAATACTGACTATAAGTATGATGGTGTAATCCCTGCATTTAGCAGTTCCACTTATAACCACGCGACTGGGGTTGCAGTATCATCTATTTCGGCAACGGCAAGTAATTCTGTCGTCGGAAACTCACAAGAAATAATGTATTACTACACTACAAGTTCTACTCCCGGGTCAGCTTCGTTTACGGCATTTGATCCGAGTGATATTAGCGATTTGAGTGCAGGCACGTATTATCTATACGCTCTTGGTTGGGATGGACACATCCTCGTTCGTAGTAATGTGGCAACTTTAACAGTAGCAGATGCACCGGGTATTTCCTTGTCTATTGAAGATGGATCGAGTAATGTAATTACAGCTGCTCGTTCGGGAGATGAGATTACCCTCGTTGCAACACCAGTAAATGCAGGTGCAAGCCCTAACATCGTATTTGAGTGGAGTTCGAGTAGTACGTTTGCTTCTGACATTCATGAAATTGCATCGTCCACTTCGACATCTACTACATGGGACGTTCCTGTAGATGATGACGAAACAACCTATTACCTCCGTGCAAGGATTTCAACAGTCGGAAAAGTTTGTTCTTCTGCTATTTCTTCATTCACAGGTTACGGCAAGAAGACCATCCATGTGCGTAACAATAATAATTGGGGATCGTTCAAGATTCACCACTGGGGAACGAATGATGCGCATGCTACGAGTTGGGGAAGCCTTCCTTCCTGTACTTCTGAAGGCGGTCAATGGTATACTGTAGTCATTTATTCGTGTTACGATGGATTCTGTTTGACGAATGGTGGTAGCAATGATCAAGATAAGACAATTGATTTGGATTATGATTCTGGTAGTCCGACTCCTGCGGATGGAGGTTATTATACCATGAGTACAAACGCGTCGAATAAACAGACGCTGAGTTCTTCTTCTGCGCCTACTGCACCGACATCGGTAACCACATCGGATGAAGATCCTACCTCGGTTACGAATGCACAAATGACAATTCATGGTGATATCGGAGGAAATGGTAATGATAATATTACGGACTACGGGTTCTATTGGGGCACAACCGATGCTTGTGGAACCCAAGCGCAAGTGGGAACATCGAATACGACAGGTGCGATTAGTAAACAGTTAACAACTCTTACTGCTGGTACAACCTATTACTTTAAGACTTATGCCACTAATGGACAAGGTACCAGTTATGGCGATGTAGAAAGTTATAAGTTACCTTATAAAGTGACGGTTAACACAAGCACCGGTTGCTCTAGTATTACCAATTCAGGTACAAACTATACAAATAGCACAATCGAAGTAACCGCAACTAAAACAACGGGGTATACATTTAGCAGTTGGAGCACGACAAACGGAACGCAGACTTCTACGTCTAGTGAGGGAAATACTAATACCTTGGTATTTACACCGAGTGCCGATAATGCCACTATTTCACCGGTTTATACGGAGAATAGTTATAGTACAAATGTAGTCATCTCACCAGCAGGTAAGGGTTCTATTAGTTCGCCGACACCTTCTGAAGGAAAGATTAGTGTTAAGCAAGTGACTGGTACCGCTGTTACCGCAAGCGCAAATACGAACTACGTGTTCACCGGTTGGGGTGTAGCAGATGGTGGATTAACTGTTTCTTCTACCACCACTAACCCTGCGACTTTCAAAGCTACAGCAGCGAATGGTACGATTACGGCTAACTTTGCTGATGAATGGAACGTAAAAGGTTCATGGGATAGTTGGGCAGCATATAAAGGAATGCCATATGCAGGTGTTACGAACCAATTCAGCACAACGGTGACATTAGCAGCAAACACATCCTATACGTTTAAAGTAGTTAAGAGAGCAGCTGCAGGAGGCGAAGATGTATGGTACACGAAGGCAGGGACCACATTCACACGCGGTGGAACCACTTCCGTTACAGGTCTTTCAATAGGAGGTTCCGACAACGAAATGACACTAACTACTGATGCTGCAGGCGATTATACCATTACATATACATATAATGCCAGCGAGGGAAGCATGCAAGTAGCTGTAGGCTTCCCGACAGCTTATGCGATGACATTTGCGCCAAAGAGCTTCTATAATGGCGGAGCAAGTAGCGAGACTTCTACTAATGGTGGTACATTGACGGTTAAGGATCAAACAAATGCAACTTTGTCCACCGGCAATTATGTCAAGAATGGTGGCACGGCAACCTTCACCGCAGCTAAGAATACCGGATACACGTTTGATGGATTCTTCAGCGACGAAGGATGTACTACTGAATATGAGGATAATGATGATGACATCAGCATTTCCGGCGAAAATGATGAAATCCTTACATTGAGTAGTATAGGTGAGGCCAAAAATGTTTACGCCAAATTCTCTGAGGTAATGACAACCGTGACACTTTCTGCGACAAATGGTAAGATTCAATACTGGGATGGTGATTCGTGGGAAGATGCTCCTTCGAGTGAGTCTGTCGGTGTACACACCACTTGTAGCCTTAAAGTTGTGCCTAATACGGGATATTACTTCAGCGGATGGACGCGTTCGGATGGTGCTGATTTCCATTTGAACGGATACGCAGAAGCCAATACCAATGTCACCCTTACCGGTGATGGCGCAGGTACTTCAGGTACGTTGACAGCAAACTTTGAGGCATTGGACAAGATCTATTTCCGCAATGTATTTGATGACGGAGAGAATCCGGCTACACATTGGGACAATGTATATGTATTCTTCGATATAACGTGGAATGGTTACGGACAAGCTCAGACAAAGAACGATGACACCTATAGAGCCGTAATGACCCAAATAGGAGAAACGGATATTTATTGGGCTTATGTTCCTCGTGCCTTCACAGTAAAAGCAGGAGATAGAAAGAATGTAGGATTCGCAGATACATACTTCGATAAGAATTATACGTTCTACAATGTGACTGGTAGTGGTTCAAAGGCCGCAACGCGAGGAGACTATAATCGTGCATTAGATTTGTTTGTTCCGCACCACGCAATAAAAACGACAAATAATTATGGTGTAGATTACTATGACAACGGTTTCTGGATGAAACATGAAACGCGTGCTATGCAAGGAGCCGGATACTATTTGAAGAAATACGATAGTAGGGGTAACTATACGGACAAGGGAGAATTTGCGGCTGTCGCTGATAATTCTACAACTATTCAAGTTACCGTTCGTGTTGATAACCTTACTGATGAATATAATAAATTCATGCTTACTGCATCCGGTGGTTTGAACTATTTGGCTGACGAAGAGATTACTTCTCTGTCTGGAGCTGTGGGGGTTAGTGACGATACACGAGAAATTGCTTCAAATGACGTCTTTTTCCAGTTGAAACCGACTGCCGAAGGTAACTACACATTCATTCTGGATCAGAGTGGCGATAAGATGACGTTACGAGTTGACTATCCGGTTAGTCCGGGTGACTATCGTCTGAAACACACGTACACTCGTTCGGAGACTACGTATACCACCTATTCGGATGTTATCAAGAGTAGTGCGGCAAGTAGTGGCGTGACGGCATCTATGTACTTGAGTACGGAAGGAACGGAAACCTTGGTGTTGCAAGAATGTGAGCGCATTGACGGAACAACTAAGCAGCCTGTTTGGTCTGCAGGAGATGAGACGAATCTCTCCGCAATCACGACGGCGGTTGGTACCAATTACGGTGTTTATCAGTTTGATATTACCGTCAATACGACTACGGACAAAGCGAACACGGTGACTAATATCAAGAAATATGAAGGTGATTTCTATATTAAGACGGACTGCGCTCCTGGTAACTGGGTGAACTACAAGAATAACGTAATGGACAAGAACACTATTAACGCTTCGGATTTTGATAACTATTTCTGCAAGAATGTCAGTTCGGGTACTAATGTTAAGTTTGTAGTAGCAAACGATTATAATATTGCTGTTTCGGATACAATCATCCAAGATGCCACCTATCTCACTACCAGTGGAGAAGGAAGTAGCAAAGAGTTTATGCCGGAGAGTAGTTGTATACGATTCAGTTATAATAGTGCAACCAACGAAGCTAAACGTGCTTATCTGCGGTATTCGAATAATAACAACTTCCTGAATATTATTCCGAGTGGAACAAGCAAGGTTTATGACGCAGCTTCTGATGGTAATGATCTGTATAACAGTGGCAATGCAGGTACTGTTAACAAATTTAGTGAAGATGATCATAACTTCGTATATCGCAAGACAGTTTATGCAGTAAGTGGGGCAAGCATTGATGTGAAAGCGGAATATACAACAAGTTCAAATAAACAGACATTTGTAACTGGTCAGACGCTCATTAGTAGTAGTGATGAAGAAAAGTTGTATCCGGTTCGCATTGTTTATGACTTCAAGACGAATCATCTTTCGACCGCATGGGAGGCAACTGTAGGTTTAACAGAGGCATTAAAGGATATAGAGTTTATCTATGTTCGTAATGGACAAAATGCGGCAAATCAAGTAACATTTGGAACAGGTGGTTCGATTACTGATTCAAAAGTTTGCGGCGTATTCCAATTTGACTATGACGACTATGTAGGCAGAGTGGGCGCATGGCCGCAACAAGATGGGCAAGCAACAGGTTACACGAATCAGAAATGTATGTTCTACTTCTCCTTCCCGTTTGAGGTAAACGTAAGTGACATCTTTGGTATTGGTACGTATGGCAAGGAATGGAAGATTCAGTACTATGATGGAGCAGAGCGCGCATCGAAGGGCTTCTTCCGAGGCGATGGTACAACCACCTTCTGGAAAGATATGCCTGTTACCGGTACGTTGGAAGCTTACGTAGGTTATAGTCTCTTATTGGATAACGACTATTTCAATACTACTTCCAGTGACATGGTATTCGAAGGAAAGACTTCCGGTAAATCTGTTTATCTGTACTTCCCATCCGCAAAGACGATGAGTTCAGTGACAAGCACGAGCAAGACCGTTAAAGTTCCTGCACACTTATGCGAAATCGAACGGACTTTTGATGACGGTAGTGGAAGAAATACGGTTAGTCACACCAAGACTGACTCACACTGGAATATGTTAGGCGTACCTTTGTTGTCTAATCATGAAGGAGACTTCAGCGAAATATTTACGCAGAGTTATGATGATATGAAGTATCTCTATGCATGGAATGCTGCTGACAACTCATTAAGCCCGGTAGCAGCCGGTTCAAGTGCCGGGCAATTAGGAAACTTCACATTCAATGCGATGGGTGCATATATGGTACAATACGCAGGTGATATTACCTTTACCGGCTCGGTTCCTGTACCAGCCTCAGTGGCAGCTCGTAGAACAGAAGAGACGAAGAACTATAAGGTATATCTCGAGGTTCTTGATGGCGAAGATTCGCCGATTAATCATACATATATAGAACTCAGCGAAGGAGCATCCGATGACTTTGAACTCAATGAAGACTTGTACTTGACCACCAATTCGAAGAACGTAAATGTTTATAGCTTTGCAGGTGATTACAACGTAGCAGCTAACGTACTATCGCATAATAACCATACCGTTCCGGTAGGTGTTATCGTCAACAAGAACGGTACATATAAGTTCTCAATGCCATATGAATTCAGCGGAACAGTTACGCTGGTGGATACCTACACTGGTGCGCGTACAGACCTCGCCTTTGGTGATTATGAGGTATATATGGATAAGGGTACTGTCAACGACCGCTTCGTTTTGGAAATCAATATCCACAAGATAGCAACGGCTATTGACGGCGCGGAGAGTGGCTGTTCGCTCAAGGACGGCAAGGCACACAAGTTCATTATGAATGACCAAATGTACATTCTCAAGAACGGTGTGATGTATGACGCTCGCGGAGCGAAAGTGAAATGAAAGGTGAATTGTGACAAATGAAAGGAATGAATGCTATGAAAAAGATAATGATGGTAATGGTACTGGGTGCGCTGATGGCGTGCCTGGTACCCACACAAGCACAGAATACCACGTTGAGCACCCCGACGACCCAGCAACGCGGACAGGAATGGAAGACCACAACGATGCAGGGTTCCGGTAGTGCCTATAGTTCCCAAGTGACCCCTGTAGGAGCAACTACGGCGACACAGCAAGCAAGTACAACCTATTCGAACAATCTTCCCGGCGGTGGTCCGAGAAAAGGATTTGGTACAAACACGGATGGTGGTACAACAACTGATGAAAGTTCTCCTATTGGCGATGCCATGTGGCCGTTGATGGCGTTCGCGCTGATCTTCTGCGGAGTAGTGGCTTTGCGCAGACGCAAAGCGTTAAGCCGGTAATCTATTAAACGGATAATAGAAGGAAAACACCTTCGAAAGTTTTTCGTAAGGTTTTTATGTATTTTGTGTGGAACGCGCTGCTGTGAAGCCCCGCGTTCCGTTTTTTGTTTCCCCGATAGGAAAAAAAGCCTCAAAAATGATTTTATTGTCCAAATTCTTGCACGGGTGAGATTTTTTTTGTATCTTTGCAGCCGTTTTAAATACTTCCATAACAAAATTGGAAATTTGAAACTGGATAGTTGAAAATTCATATCAAACACTCATATTATGAAAAAGAGTATCTTTTTATTTGTTTCGGTAGTGCTTACCGCGTGCGGTATAGACATGCCCCAATCCACTCCGTCGTCCTATGAGACGATGACCATTCAGAAATCCGACATCACGCTGCCGATGAAGTTCAGCGCGAAGATGAAAGGTGAACACGATGTGACCATCATGCCGCAGACCAGCGGACAGCTGATGCAGATATGTGTAAGCGAAGGTCAGCAGGTACAGGAAGGTGCCACGCTCTTCGTGATCGACTCACGTAATGCGCAACTGGAATTGGACGCCGCAGAGGCTAACCTGTTGGCCGCACAAGCCAATGAGAGCAGCGCCAAGATGGAATGGGAGTCCAACAAGAACCTGTACGCAAAGAACATCGTCAGCCGCTATATGCTGGATAACTCCGAGAACAACTACAAGCAGGCACAGGCGGCAGTAAGCCAGGCACAAGCACAGGCCAACCGCGCCCGTGTGAACTTGGGCTTCTGCACCATCACCGCCCCGGTAACGGGTGTCATCGGTAGTATTGATCTGCGCGTAGGCGACCAGGTGTCTCCCGCCACCCGTCTGACGATGCTGAGCGGCAACGAGAAGATGCAGGCGGAGTTCTCGCTCAACGAGTCGCTGATTGAAGCGCAAGTGGCATTAGGCATGTCGAAGGGCGATGTAGCCAAGTACCTCGGCTCGCTGCCTGACGTGACCTTTGTGATGAAGAACGGTACGGAGTACCCGCATAAGGGACGCGTGACCAGCCTCACCGGCGTAGTGGATGCCACCACCGGTACACTCGCCTGCAAGGCTACCTTCCCCAACCCCGAAGGACACCTCTTCTCCGGCATCCAGGGAACCGTGGTACTGCCGCTGGACGAGAAAGATGTGATCATCATTCCGCAAGTGTCGGTAGTACGTCTGCAGGACAAACGCCTCGTTTACGTATTACAACCGGACAGCACGGTTGTCTCCACCGCCATCACCACCGAAGATACCGGTAACGGACAGGACCTCATCGTCACCTCCGGCCTGAACGTAGGCGACCAGATCGTCACCATCGGTGCCAATAATGTACAAGACGGACAGAAAGTTTTGTTTGATTGACGATTGGACGATTGACGATTGACGAATGATTGTTAAATTGAAAGAATTGTTCAATTGTTCGCTGCAAATCGTCAATACTATTAAATCGTAAATAAATCGTAATTCGTAAATTGTAAAATCGTCAATTTTCTTTATGAAAGGTAACATATTCATATCGAAATACGTGATGGCGTGCGCGATATCGATCGTCATCATGTTGGTGGGCTTCATCAGCATCATCACGCTGCCTATTGAGCAGTACCCGAACATAGCTCCTCCGACGGTGCGCGTCTCGACGTCCTACACCGGCGCCGATGCCAAGACCATCATGAAATCGGTGGTGCAACCTATCGAGGAGAGTATCAACGGTGTGCCGGGCATGACCTATATCACCTCGTCGGCTTCCGCCTCGGGTGAAGTGTCCATTCAGGTGTATTTCAAGCAAGGCATTGATCCGGACCTGGCGGCTGTGAACGTGCAGAACCGTGTCAGCAAAGCGACGGCCCTGCTGCCGGCCGAAGTGACCAAAGTGGGTGTACAGGTGATGAAGCAGCAGAACAACATCCTGCATATCGGTGCCCTCAAATCCGTGGACGGCAAGTACGATGCCGACTTCATCTCCAACTACATTGACATCAACATCAAGCCGCGTCTGATGCGTATCACCGGTGTGGGTGATGTGATGTCGCTCGGTAACACCTACGCGCTGCGTATATGGCTCAAGCCGGATGTGATGGCGCAGTACGGTCTGGAGCCGAACGATGTGTTTGCCGCTATCGGCGGACAGAGCTTCGTGGCTGCCACCGGTTCGTTGGGTGAACGGTCGGAGAACGCCTACCAGTACTCCATGGAGTACAAGGGTACGCTCAAGACGGTGGAGGAGTTCAACGACATCGTACTCCGCACCGCCGACGGCGGTCATATGCTGCACCTGAGTGATGTAGCGGATGTAGAGATCGGCGCCGTAAGCTATAACTTCACCTCCAACATCGACGGCAAACCCGGTACCTTGTTCATGGTGTTCCAGGCTCCGGGTGCCAACGCAACGGAGGTGAACGCGCGTATCCACAAGCTGTACGAGGACCTCAAACCGACCATGCCGGCCGGCTTGGAGTTTGAGATATTACAGACGTCTGACGACTTCCTCTTTGCCGCTATTCACAATGTGGTGGAGACCCTCGTCATCGCTATCATCCTCGTTATCCTGGTTGTTTATTTCTTCCTGCAGAGTTTCAAGGCAACGGTTAACCCGTCCATCTCGATCATTGTGTCGCTGCTCGGTACGTTCGCTATCGTCAAACTGGCAGGTTTCTCGCTGAACATATTAACGCTCTTTGCCTTGGTGCTCGCCATCGGTACGGTGGTCGATGACGCGATCGTCGTCGTCGAGGCGGTGATGGCGAAGATGGAAAGCGGTATATCCGATGCCCGTGAGGCCACCCGCCAGGCGATGAGCGAAGTGTCTGTTGCCGTTATCTCCTGTACGCTGGTCTTCATGGCGGTGTTCATTCCTGTGGCCTTCATGCCGGGTACATCCGGAAGCTTCTTCCTCCAGTTCGGTGTGACGCTGGCTTCGTCCGTCGGTCTGTCCTGTATATCGGCGCTGACGCTCTGCCCCGCCCTCTGCGCACTGATGATGCGTTTTGACCCGAACGAGGAAGACAAGAAGAGCCTCAACTACTACGTCAAGAAAGCCTATACGGTGAGCTATAACGCCATTCTCGGCAAGTACAAGAACGGCGTGCAGAAGTTCCTCCAGCGTTCCTGGCTGGCATGGGTGCTGTTAGTGGTAGCGGCTGTGGTACTCGTCATCTCGATGAAAGGTCTGCCTTCGGGTCTGGTGCCCCAGGAGGACCAGGGCGTCTTCTTCGCCGAGGTACGTGCTCCGGAAGGATGCACCCTGCATGAGACCGAAGAGATAGTAAGCAAGGTAGAAGAGAAAATCAAGAAGATACCCGAGCTGGAGAGCTACGCCGTAGTCAACGGTTACGGTATGATGTCCAACAGCTCGGCAAGCAGTTATGCCACCCTCATCATCCGACTCAAGAACTGGGATGACCGTCCGGGCATGAACCATCTCATTCAACTCGTGTACGGCCGCTTTGCCATGGACTGCCAGGAGATCAAGAACGCGGTTGTCATTCCGTTCCAGATGCCGCAGGTACCGGGTTACGGATCGAGCAACACGGTCAACCTCGTGCTGCAGGATACGCAGGACCGCCCGATGTCGGAGTTCAACGAAGACGCCAACCGCTTCATCGCCAAACTCAACCAACGGAAAGAGATCATGCTGGCGATGAGTACCTACTCCGAGCGCTTCCCGAAATATGAAGTGAACGTGGATGCGGCCCAGTGCGACCGCGCCGGTGTCACCCCTGCTGCCGTGCTGAACACGCTCGGCGCATACTGCGGAGGTGCCTATGTAGGCAACTTCAACCAGTTCGGTAAGATATACCGTATCATGGCCAACGCCGCTCCCGAATACCGCCTCGACCCCTCCGCACTCAATAATATATTCGTGCGCGTGCGCAGCGGTAAGATGGCGCCCATCTCCGAGTTCGTGACTCTCAGAGAGATTGTCGGCTCGGCTTCCGTGGAGCACTTCAACCTGTATCAGAGTATCACCTGTGGCGTGATGGCTGCCAACGGTTGCTCGGAGGGTGATGCGCACATAGCGATTGCGGAAGTATTCAAAGAGACGATGCCGGCCGGTTACAGTTACGAGTACGGCGGTATGTCGCGTGAGGTGGAAGAGACGGCCGGTTCCAATGCCACGGCACTCATCTATCTCGTCTGCGTCATCCTCATTTACCTCATTCTCGCTTCGCTCTATAACAGCTGGTTCACGCCGTGGGCGGTGCTGCTGTCCGTACCTTTCGGTCTGATGGGTTCGTTCAGTGTCACGTACCTCGTGGCGCGTATGCATCTACCGGGCATGGAGAACAACATCTATTTGCAGACGGGTGTCATCATGCTGATCGGTCTGTTGGCGAAAACGGCCATCCTTATCACCGAGTTCGCACAGGAGCGTCGTGCGCAAGGCATGTCTATCCGCGATGCCGCTTTTGCTGCGTGTGAGGAACGTCTGCGTCCTATTCTGATGACCGTCGTGACGATGATCGCCGGTATGATTCCGTTGATTATCGCCGGAGGTGCCGGCGCCAACGGTAACCGTGTGCTGGCATTGGGTGTGACGGCCGGTATGGCAGTAGGTACACTGGCACTGCTGTTCGTCGTGCCTGCGTTCTTCATCGTCTTCCAGACGCTGCATGAGAAGATCCAGGGAGGCGAGATGAAAGAGGACAATTCACAAGTCACAAGTCACAATTCACAGGTAACAAGTCACAATTCACAGGTCGGGAAGATAAAATCCCTGTTGCTTTTAGTAGCAATAGGCGGAATGTTGTCTTCCTGCGGCGTATATAAGAAATATCAGTCGCAGACCGATGCGCCGGAAAAGGCGTTCGGTACGGGTGACACGATTGCGCAATTGCAGTCCGAGACGTCCATCGCCGAGATCTCGTGGCGTGAGTTCTTCCAGGATCCTGTATTGCGTAACCTCATTGACTCCGCCCTCGTGCGCAACACAGACATGCAGGCCGCACAGATAGCGGTACAGCAGGCACAGGCTTCGCTCAAAGCCGCCAAATTAGCGTACCTGCCGTCGCTCAGTCTTGCGCCGCAAGCCAGCGTGTCGAGTACGATGAACACGAGCGGAACACTCAGCCCTGCGGCCTATTCGTATAACATACCTCTCTCGCTGGATTGGAACATCGGCATCTCCAATTCCGTGACGGTCAACAAGCGCAAAGCGAAAGCCGTTCTGCTGCAAGCAGAGGCATCACGCGACGCCACCAAGGCCAACCTGATCTCCTCCATCGCACAGGCATATTTCCAGCTGCTGCTGTTGGATAAGGAACTGGATATCCTGATCAAGACGGACAGCCTGTGGGAGTTGTCGTTAGAGACCGAGCGCGCCTTGTGGGAGAACGGCAAAGCCTACTCTACCGCCGTCCACCAGATGGAGTCCTCGACACTCAACGTGAAGATGCAGATTATAGATATACACCACAGCATCCACAATACGGAGAACCTGCTGTGCAGACTCCTCTGCATCACCCCGCAACATATCGAGCGCGGCCAATGGGGCAATTACGAGCTGCCGGAACGCTACAGCACCGGTGTGCCCGCTGCCCTGCTGGAGAACCGCCCGGACATCAAGGTGGCAGACCAGGCCCTTGCTGAAGCGTTCTACAATACCGCATTGGCTAAAGCGGCGTTCTACCCGTCCTTCACGCTGTCCGGATTGCTCGGATGGACGAACAACGGCGGTGTCATCGCCAACCCGGGTGCATTGCTGATGCAGGCAGCCGCTTCGCTGGCGCAACCGATCTTCGCACGCGGCAAACTGACGGCCAACCTCAAGATCGCCAAGCTCAACCAGCAGAACAAACTGGGCAACTACGTTCAGACCGTCATCAATGCCGGCAACCAGGTGAACAACTGTCTGGCGGACTGCCAGGTGGCACGCGAAAAAGATGTGCTTTACAAACGTCAGCTGGAGGTGCTTCAGGACGCCTATGACGGCACCCACGAGCTGATGGCCAGCGGTAAAGCCAGCTACATTGAAGTGCTGACGGCGCAGGAGTCGCTTCTGAACGCGCAACTGAATGAGGCATCGAACCTCTACAACGGTTCCATCTCCCTCATCGCACTCTACATCGCTCTTGGCGGTACATCCCGATAAGCGATACAAGAAACATCCATTAACAAATAATTAAACAGTAAGAATATATATGGCTGACAACAAACCATCTGCAGACAAGTTGAAAGCGCTGCAAGCCGCAATGGCTAAGATTGACAAAGACTTCGGCAAAGGCGCCATCATGCGCCTGGGCGATGAGAAAATAGATGACGTTGCCGTTATCCCAACCGGCAGTCTCGGACTGAACTACGCATTGGGCGTAGGCGGTTATCCGCGCGGACGAATCATCGAGATATACGGTCCGGAGTCCTCCGGTAAGACCACTCTGGCTATCCACGCGATGGCGGAGGTGCAGAAACAGGGAGGCATCGCCGCCATCATCGACGCCGAGCACGCTTTTGACCGTTTCTACGCAGAGAAATTAGGTGTCAACACCGCCGAACTGCTGATTGCCCAGCCGGACAGCGGCGAACAGGCATTGGAGATAGCGGATGAACTGATCCGTTCCGCGGCAGTGGACCTCATTGTGATCGACTCTGTGGCAGCACTGACGCCCAAAGCGGAGATTGACGGCGACATGGGAGAAAACAAAGTGGGTCTTCAGGCCCGTCTGATGTCTCAGGCGCTGCGTAAGATGACATCTTCGGTCAACAAGACCAACAGCACCGTCATCTTCATCAACCAGCTGCGTGAGAAGATCGGCGTCATGTTCGGCAACCCCGAGACGACCACCGGCGGTAACGCACTCAAGTTCTACGCTTCCGTCCGTCTTGACATCCGCCGTACCGGCCAGATCAAAGACGGCGAAACCATCAAGGGTAACCAGGTGCGCGTGAAAGTGATCAAGAACAAAGTGGCGCCTCCGTTCAAAAAAGCCGAGTTCGATCTCATGTTCAACGAAGGTATCTCCCGCATCGGTGAGATCCTCGATTTCGCCGTTGCCACCGAGGTTATCAAGAAGAGCGGTTCGTTCTTCAGCTACGGAGACACCAAACTCGGTCAGGGTCGCGACAAAGTGAAAGACGTACTGGCGGACAACCCCGATCTGTGCGAGGAACTGGAGACCAAAATCAGCGAACGGGTGAAAGAACTCGGCCTTGAGGCTGTTCTGGCGAAAATCGGATAAGATACCATTGACCATTGGACAGCGTTCAATATATATTATCCCCGCGTGAGGCCCATGATGCGGCGCAGCAGTGGCGGGTGGTGAAACGTTCAGTAGATGCACGGCAGCGAGAGCTGCGCGTGCATCTTACTATACTTACAGACGATGCAGGCCACCCCATCCCCAAAGATGCGCCTATTCCGCTGTACGAGCCGCCGGTGTTCCGGGACGTGCATGAGGCCGAACGATCGGTCATCATCATCGGCGCCGGACCTGCGGGTCTGTTTGCTGCGCTGACCTTGATCGAGCACGGCATCAAACCGGTTATCTATGAGCGCGGCAAGGAAGTGAGCGAACGCAAGAAAGATATCGCGCTGCTGAACCGCAACGAGGGCCTGAATCCCGAATCCAACTACTGCTTCGGCGAAGGCGGTGCCGGCACGTTCAGCGACGGCAAACTGTTCTCACGCTCCAAGAAACGCGGTAACATGCAGCGCGTGATGGAGCTTTTCCATTATTTCGGTGCACCGGACACGGTTCTCTACGAAGCACATGCCCATATCGGCAGCGACAAGCTGCCGGGCATCATCAAAAGGATGCGGGAATGTATCCTTGAGCACGGCGGAGAGATACATTTCGAGACGTGTGTGACAAGCCTCAAAGAGGTAGAAAGTCGAAAGACAAAAGACGAAAGACCGAGCCCTGTCATTCTGGCTATCGGACATTCGGCACATGACACATACCGGATGTTAGCGGAAGAGGGCGTGCAACTGGAGACGAAGGGTTTTGCGATGGGCGTGCGCATCGAGCACCCGCAGACCCTCATCAATAATCTGTTTTATTTCAAAACCCGAGGTCATGAGGCCGCAAGATCACGGGATCACGAATCAATAATCCAATACCTCGGCAACGCTTCGTACAGCCTTGTGACGCAGGCGGACGGACGAGGCGTGTACTCGTTCTGTATGTGTCCGGGCGGGCATATCGTACCCGCCGGAAGCAGCGCAGAGAGCTGTGTGGTGAACGGCATGTCCGCCAGCCACCGCAACTCACCCTATGCCAATTCCGGCATGGTGGTGCAGATCAATCCCGAAGACATAGAGGGCAATGATCCTCTCAAGGGGCTGGCGTATCAGGAAGCGTTGGAGAGACTTGCTTTTCAGCACGCTTCCAAAATGGAAAATGGAGAATGGAAAATAGAAAATTGTTCAGTTGCGCCGGCACAGCGGATGAAGGATTTTGTGGAGGGGAAAGAGAGTACAAGTCTGCCGGCGTGCAGCTATCTGCCAGGGATTGTGCCCAGCCGTCTGGACCAGTGGTTACCGGCCCATATAGGCAAACGGTTGCAACAGGGCTTCCGGGATTTTGACCGCAAGTACCCGGGCTTCCTGACAAACGACGCCGTGATCGTCGGCGTCGAGAGCCGCAGCAGCAGTGCCGTGCGCATCCCACGAGACCCGGAGACCTTGCAGTCCGTCAACACACCGGGTCTATACCCCTGCGGAGAAGGAGCCGGCTACGCAGGAGGCATCACCAGTTCCGCCTTAGACGGTATCAATGCCGCATTGAAGATTGCTGATACATATACAGGTGACATACCGTATACGGACCGTGAAGAACCGAAGAACAACTAAATAAAAACTAAAAATTGTATGCTACGTATCATGAAAAAGATTGCTTTTTGTGTCCTCGCATTGGGGACGGCTATGGGCCTGAGCGCACAAAACAAGTATGACCACTACTACGTGGATCTGCCCGTTGAGATTGAGCACGTGCAGGAAGTGAAGTTCCCTGCCGCTGCCGTAAATATTGCACAGTTCGGCGCGGTGCCTGACGGCAAGACGGAGTGCACCGAAGCTTTTGCCGCCGCAATCAAAGATCTCAGCGAGAAAGGCGGCGGCCACGTTATTGTACCGAAAGGCGTGTGGAAAACCGGCCCGATAGAGCTCAAGAGCAATATTGACCTGCATCTGAAGAAAGGCGCCACTATCCTTTTCAGCGAGAACAAGGAACTGTACGTTCAGAAGGGCGACCCGCGCGACGGCAGCAAGAAATGCCATGCGCTGATTCGTGCGAGCAAATGTGAGAACGTGGGTATCACGGGTCAGGGCGTAATAGACGGCCAGGGATTCATCTGGCGCCCGATCAAAGAGAAGAAACTCAAACGAGGCGATGCAGCCGAGTTCTGGGACGAGGCGCTGGCGTTAGGCGGTACACTCAAGCCGGACGACAAGACCTACAGCCTGTGGTATCCGTTCAACCTCAATCCGGAATTAGGCATCCCCAACATCGCCGCCACGCCGGAGATCCAGGAGAAGATGCGTCCGCACTTGGTGAATATCACCGATTCGAAGAACGTGGTGGTGGAAGGAGTAACGCTGCGCAACAGCCCCAAGTTCCATCTGGTTCCGACGCGCATCCAGAACCTGATTATCGAGAACGTGACCATCGACTGTCCGTGGTGGGCGCAGAACGGCGATGCGATGGATCCGGGCAACGTGCAGGTGGCGCTGATAGCCGGCTGTCACGTGAGCGCAGGCGATGACGGCATCTGTATGAAAGGCGGCGTGGGCGAGAAAGGTGTGGCAGCCGGTCCGCAACGCGATTTTCTCATCTGCAACGATACGGTCTATCGTGCACACGGCGGCTTCGTCATCGGTTCGGAGTTCTGCGGCGGTATGCAGCGCATCGTGGTGAAAGACTGTATGTTTGACGGCACAGACATCGGCTGCCGTTTCAAATCGGCTCCGGGTCGCGGCGGCTGGTGCCAGGACATCTACTGCATCAACATCGCCATGAAGGACATCCGCGAGGCGGCTATCTTCTTCGAATCGGGCTATGCTGACCGTGCTGCCGGCGGACGCGGTGCGACCGACAGCGATGACAAGACCCGTTTCTATCCCGACTGGAGCAATTTCACATTCCGCAACATCACCTGCGTTAATGCACAGAAGGCTGTGAGCATCACCGGGCTGAAAGACAAACCCGTGCATGACCTGCTCTTCGACGATGTGAAGTTCTACGGCGTACGCGAAGGAATGAACATCGATTATGCCGAGAAAGTGATCTTCCAGAACTGCGTCATGACGCCCTCCAAGGAGCACAGCATCAAGCACAGCAAGGGCATTAAATGGAATGAGAACCAGATGGAATAATTAAAAATTAAAAATTATAAATTAAAAATTAAGAATTATAAATGGGATACAAAAAATGCAGGTCGCGGGACCTGCATTTTTTGTTATCCGCCTCGATTGGCGGATAGGGGAACGGGGTTGATTAGAGCTGTGCGCCGAGAGCGTTGTACTCTACACCATTCTTGCGGATGATGAGCTGACCGTTGCGGAAGAACTTCTCAGCCTTAACGGTAGCAGCCTCTGTATTCAGGATACCCTGCGGGAGTTCCTCACCAACAGAAAGAGCAGCGATTCTGTAGCCACCGTTGAACTCCTTGATTTCAACATCACCGCCGAGGGATGCGAACTCAAGCACGACCCAAACATAGCCCTGTTCATCCCCTCCTTCGCTACCCTTCTTCGGGAGAACGAGGTCTTCGGAAACAGCAATAGCATTCTTCGGATATACATCATCCGGATCAGCAAACTTGGCATCGTTGCTACCCTTGGCAGCCGCTAACAACTGAATCTTGTCACCTGCAGCCGTGTTCTTGAGAATCAGGATACCGTTCTTACCACCGAACTCATAGCACTTACCTGGATATACGACAAAAGCTTTCGCCTTGTCCGAACCGTTCTTGAGTTGGAAAACAACGTCTTCATCAGCGTTTACATAAGTCTCGCTGGCAACGCCTGCCTTGATGTCATAGACATACTTGCCTGCATCGGGATCCGTGTTGTCGCCGTTCAGGGTAGCCTCCAAGATGGTCCAGTCGTCAATAGAAAGACCAACCACTCTCAGGTCAAGGACCTTAGCGTTCACTGTCATTGCTGCTACAACAGCAGCTGCGAAGAGGAAAAATTTCTTCATAATGTTGAGTTTTTAAAGTTAATATTGTTGTTAATTGTAAAGTCTATTTTACAAAATCGGTGCAAAAATACTGCTTTTTTTTGAAACAAACAAGTATATATTGCCAAAAAATGTAGATTTTTTGTTTTTTAATACAAATGCGCCACAATGTCACACATATATACCTCCATATTGGTATGTCCGGAAACCAAGGTAACCATATGCGCGTCATCCGGATTCTCCGGATCGAGGTGGTGTTTCTTCTCCCACTCATCCGGTATACCGTCGTAGTCCGAATCCACCGGGCGTGCCTTGGATTGCAGTTCCGGCCATCCGCCGGCATCGGACTGCGTGTCAATCAATCCGCCGGTAGAGCCGTTTGAGCCTACGCATGTGCTTGTGCCTGTATGCACCTCATTCACTATACGCTCGTCGAGCGCATCCCTATGCAGCGAACAACCGGCTTTAGCCAAGACCGTCTTGTAGGCATCATCGGCGGATTCCTCGTTACGGAGCGATGTCAGGCCGTCAGTCCATCGGGTGTCAGTACCGGCCACCTCTTTCGTCTGAGTCGAACCGATCCAGTTGTTTTCCGTCACCATCCAGCTATCGACCATCACATTGCCGGTAAGATATATCTTAGGCGGCACAACCGAACCACCACATGCGTGCGTACAATTGGAGCATTGAGTCCACGGGTCCACCAAGCGCGCTCTGACACTCGATCTGGTAGCCGGGCCGGGTTTGAAATAGTTGTTCACAAAATTGATGTGTCTGCCACCGCCGCCCTCAGACGATCCTTCGCCTCCATAGGCGGAGTTACCTCCCCAGTTATAGACCACATTATTCACAAAATCAATGGGGCCAACGCACTGTGCATTCACATAATCATGGTCAAAACGCGGGTTACGGCTGTCATGGTGCGCCAGCAGGTTATGATGGAAGGACGCGTTCGTACCTCCCCATATGCCGCCATATCCATGATTGCCTTTGCCGTGCACAGAGTTTTTCAGGGACTCCGACACGATGCAATACTGCATTGTAAAATCCGTATTGCCGTAGCAACTCACGCACTCATCCACCGACCATGAGCAACTCAGGTGGTCCAAGACCACCCCTTTGGCATCATTGACGGACACAGCGTCCGACTCCGTATTACTGCTATCGCCCAGGCGCACACGCAGGAAGCGGACAATCACATTGCTGGCTTTGATGACCATGGGGTAATCCGCCAAGCAGATACCGTCGCCCGGAGCAGACTGACCGTCAATAGTCAGATGACCATTCTTGATTAGCAACTCACTGGTCAGATGGATCGTACCGGAAACGGAGAAAATCACCCTTCTGGCACCGCTCTGCATAACGGCATAGCGCAAAGTGCCGGCAGCCGGAAGTCCGGTGTTCGGGTCCAGCACGTCATCCAAGCGGCTGACGCGCAGCACGGCACCGCCGTCACCGCCGGTTACTGCGGATCCACCTCCGTCAATATACCGGCACGCGGCAATGAGCGATGCGTCCTGGTCCAGATAGGACGGCGTTACCGTCTCCTCGCCGGTTTTAGCACAACCAACGAGGAGCGGTATCAACGCACACCATACTATGTGACGAATGAGTAGCATAAGAGCGTATTACTCTTCTTCCTGGATATTCACGTAATCGTAGTCATTCCACAACGACCCGTTGGACTGACCGACATTGACAGAGAAGATAGGCCAGTACTGACGTCCGTTCAGACGCTCGGGATAGTCACGCTCAAAGAGCATGTAGTTATCCGGAGCCAGTTCGCGGCCTGATGTGGAACCATAGTGATTACCCTTAACCCAGCCGTTTTCTTTGCTATAGTAAGGAGGAACACCTGTCTCGCCTTTTTGGATGCCGTAAACAGAATCAATCACGAAACCCTTGATGGAAGAATCAAAACTATAGTCGCTACCTACATATTTATATTTAATATACAAGGTGTCGCTCAGAGAGGCAAATTCTCCGGTATGATTATTCATGTCATTCAGACGCCGGTGTGCTTTCTCCAATGTCTCTTTGAGAATACCCCAACGCATCAAGTCATACTTGCGGAGATACTCTCCGGTGAACTCCAGTTTGCGTTCCTCCTGGATATCCTCGATCTTGGTCAAGGTCTTGGAGCTTGCATGCGCACGCGAACGAACCTGGCTGAAACATACCTGTCCGTCAATACCGTGTTTATTGGCCGGCACTTGTCCGCCGATACCACCGATAGATGCTTCAGCCGCCATCAAGAGCACGTCTGCATAACGAATAATCGGGAAGTTGATACCGTCATCATTACCCGTACGATTACGTATCATCCATTCCACGCGGTATTTATTGGCGTACCAATCCCCTACCATCTGATTTTTCTGGTAGAGTATTTTCTTGTCAGTTCCTTTCTGCGGGAACGCATAAGCAATTTTCTCTGGGTCCGCATTTGAGATGAGTTTGCTACCATCATCGTATACCCATATATAACGTGCAATCGTCACGTCACGGCGAACGTCGCCCGGCTCGAAGTCATAATAGAGAGTGGGAACGATACCTACAGCCGAGTTGCTGGAACCACCTTCGTTATTCTTCAGTCCGCCTACCGCATCCGACATTTTAGCGCAGTTGTATTGCAGCACCTGACCACGGCTGCCATCGGCAAACGGGATCTCCCAGATAACCTCCGAGTTGTAATAATTGGTCTCATCCTGACAGATTCTCTTAAAGATATCCTCGTAGTTATTGAGGAATTTCTTCTGCTCATTAGGATTATTGATGATCTGCGCGCATGCCCAAAGCACTTCTTCATTGAGCTCTCTCTGCAAATCTGCATCCACAAGGAACTCCGGACCATTCTGCCATGTTTTAGGACGCACACCCTTACCGGAATACATCAGGTCAGCACGTGCCAACAAAGCCAATGCCGCCGCTTTGCTCGGACGATAGGTCACGTTCGCCGCAGCACCCGGACACTCATTCGACCACGGCAGATATTCCGCCGCTTTCTTCAGGTCCACACGCAGCTGCTTGAGGACATCCGTACGGTCGGATTTCTTAATCTCCATACCGGCGTCATCTTTCGCCAGCGAGGTGAAACGTGCCGGCACATCGCCCCAGAGTTTCACCAACTCGAGGTAACAGAACGAACGCAGGAAATAAGCCTCTCCCAACAGATATTTCATTCTCGCGCTTTCCAAATCGCCGAACTCCTCAATACCCTCAATGATATTGTTGCAACGCTCCACCGCGGAATTGAGATAACCCCACGGGTCTTTTCCGTTGGAAGTGGACAGGTCGGCACTGGTCGGCGTCATGGCGTAGATATTATAATCCGCCGTACCTGAGTTCTTGGTGCCATGCTCGGCATCGGTATTCATTCCCTGATAACCGCACGCCAGACGGTTACGATAGGATTTGTCCTGACCGAACTGCTCGTACACACCCGCAATCACTTGCTCAGTGCTGTTCTCATTGGAGTAGACGGTCGACGGTTCCATCGCCGAAGGAGATTTCGAATCAAAGAAATCGCAACCGGCTAACAGCACTGCTGCTACTGCTAATACGCTATATTGATATGTTTTCATATAAATTCTTCTTTTTTATGTGTTGAACATTAGAACGACAGGTTCAAACCAAAGTTGAAAGCACGGCTCTTGGGGAATGCGGAGAAATCCACACCGGTAGCCAGCGGATTGATTTTGGAGCGGGTATCCACTTCCGGATCAGCACCCGAGTACTTCGTGGCGCAGAAGAGGTTCGAGCTCGTAAAGAAGATACGTGCCGTACGGATATAGGCTTTCTTCAACCAGCGATCCGGCAACGAATAACCGATCGTGAGTGAGCTGAGACGTACGAAGCTGGCGTCTTCCACATACTTGTCCGTCAAGGCGATATTATCGCTGATCGGGTTAGCCACGACCGCACCTGCATTCTGCTTGGCGAGCATGGCTGCCATCGCTGCATATTCATCACCGGTCACCTTACCTGCTCCATCTACAGCATAGTCAGCCGGGATATAGGTACCGTCAGCGCGGAACAACGAATAGCGCTGGCCATATGTCAAGTTAGCGGTGTTATTACGTAATTTGGATTTGTCGAAGATGGTTCCGTAATCCAACGCCGAGAGATTCAGCACCTCGTTGCCGACACTATAGGTAAACTGGGCGTTTACATCAAACTTACCCCACTTGTCACCTCCGATGAAGAAACTCAGTCCAAAACCGCCCTGGATATCCGCCTGGGTATTACCCAATACCACACGGTCAGCATCATCAATCACACCGTCACCATTCTGATCCACAATCTTGGTCATACCAGGACGGGCGTCGCCAAGGATAGTGGAAACGGCCTTTCCGTCCTCACCTTCCCAACGGTTGTTCGCAGGATTGAAAGCAACAAAGTCCTCTGCGGTGTACCATCCTTCAGTCTGGTAGCCGTAGATATCTCCCACTTTCGAACCCGGCGTGAGTTTGAACTCATAGTCGGCATTGTCGTAGTTGGACGAGAAACAAGCGGAGGATACGCGGTACTCTTCCATACCACCCAGATCCACTACCTTGTTCACATTATGAGAGATATTGGCATTGATGGTCAAACCGTAGCTGAGGTCTTTGGACTTCTTGTCCAGCACAACGCCACTGATGGAGAACTCGACACCCTTGTTGTCAGTAGAACCGATATTGCGGTACTGGTAGTTATATCCACCCAAACCGCCCAATGCATAGCGGAGAATCAGGTCCTTCGTATTGTTCCAGTACAGATCCAAAGTACCCGAGAGGCGCTCGTTGAAGAAACCGAAATCCAAACCGATGTCTCGGGTTATAGTGGTCTCCCATTTGAGTTTGTTGTTAGCGGCAATCACATCAGCACCACCGTCCGTCAACTTGTTCTCAAACAGTCCGCTGTAGGCAGCCGAGGAAGCCAGATACTCCAGACGGAGGTAACCCAGGTCCACATTGTTGTTACCAACCGAACCGTAAGAGAGACGCAGTTTGAGGTTACTCAACCAATTGGAAGCGCCTTGCATCCAGTCCTCATCCACGATACGCCATGCAATGGCAGCAGACGGGAAGTAGCCCCACTGGTTACCCTTGGCGAAACGCGTGGAAGCATCCGCACGGAACGTAGCCGTGATGTAATAGCGGTTGAAGAGCACGTAATTGGCCCGGGCGAAGAAGGACAGCATGTTATCCGTCGGGTTGACATAGGACTTGTCGGTATACGCCTTAGCCGAACCGATATAGTTGAACACTTCTTTACCGGTCAAGCTGGCATCATAACCGAAACCATTATTGGTGCGCAACTCGCCTTTGGCAATCTGCAACTCCTGGCCGATCAAGATTCCCAGATCATGGTTTTCGCCCCATTTCTTCTTGAATTCCAAAGTGTTGGTATTCTTGAAACGGCTGGCTTTCTCTTCCGTCATAACGACATGACCGTATCCGGCACCACCGGCATACGTAAAGCCGTCACCAGCACGGGAATAATAGGTCGTCGGACCATAGTAACGATCCTGGTTGTTGAACTTGCCTTCATAACCCAGATCGGTCTTCCAGGTAAACATCTTCGCAAAATTGTAACTTACATAACCTTGCAAGTTATATTTATGCTCCACTTTGTTACGATAGTTATGATCAATCGTAGTGATCGGGTCGTAAAGCGAACCGAAAGACTCGTAGTCATCCAATCCGGCCACTTTATCCTTGGCAAACAGCTCTATCGGCGAATAAGCGATGGCGTTACGCACACGGCTCTCAGTCTTGGAACCGGCATCTTGCGCCGTATTGGTACCGGCACCCAACACTCTTGTATTCGAATAACGCGCCGTGAAACTGATAGTCAGACCCTTCAGCGGTTTGAATTTCGACTTGAAATTGAGGTTATTACGGTCATAATCCGAACCGTACATGATACCTTCGTCATCAATGCGGTTGTATGACAAGGAGAAGTTAGCAGACTTATTACCACCGCTAACCGTAAAACTATGATTGCTGTTCAGGCCATGGAAACCAAAGGTCTCATCCTGCCAATCGGTCACTTTGATGGTATCATTCATCCAATACTCGTTGATCTCGGCAAAAGTCATCGTCGAATCCTTGTGATTGCCCGAACGGACATACTTCGGATCGAAATACTGATGGAAATTCGAACGCATATTGTTCAGGTTGCCTTTGGATCTATAATGAGCATACTCATATTGCATCAGCACGAAATCCTGCAAATCCATCATGTCGTACTTGTTCGCCATCTGCTTCCAACCCATATATCCAGTATAGTCCACATGGATCTGCATCTTGTCATCCGCATTATTATCGGCATCTTTCGTTGTGATGATGATAACGCCGTTTGCACCCTGTGCACCATAGATAGCGGTAGCCGCCGCATCTTTGAGCACATCCATCGACTGAATGTCACTCGGCGAGATATCCGCAATACTGCTTACCTGGAAACCGTCCACGATATACAACGGATCGCTGGACTGCGTCAGAGAGGTACCACCACGTACACGGATCTTCACATCAGCATCCGGGCTACCTTCAGTGGTCGTCACCGACACACCGGCCAACTTACCTTGCAGCGCCTCGCCGGCCGAAACAACCGGGACGTCTTTCAACTGGTCTGCATTAACGGACGAAACGGCCGTCACCAAGTCACGCTTTTTGGTTGTGCCGTATCCGGTCACCACCACTTCCTCCAGCACCTCGCTGTTCTCAGAAAGCACCACGTTCATCACATCACCGCTGATCTTCAGCTCCTGGGTCTTCATACCGATGTATGAGAAAATCAACACGGTGGCATCATCCGGCACCTCAAGCGTGTAGTTGCCGTCAAAATCCGTTACTGTACCGATTGTGGTACCCTTCACAACCACTGACGCGGAGATAATCGTCTCACCCGTCTGGTCTTTGACTGTTCCGCTAATCACACGAGCCTGAACAGCCACGCCCATCAGAAGCAAGGCCGACAAAATCATGGTACGGAATACACTGTAATTCAGTTTCATACAGAGAATTTGTTTGTGTTTGTTTTATGTTGAATTATTTGTTTGCGGATTTAAGGTCACTCTATAATCACATATTCGGCGACAAAAGTACAAAAAAAAATACACACGAATGTGTATTTATTGACGAAAAAAGTGCACTTAGGGTTATTTTTGCCAAATGCACTTGTCAAAACGGCTCGGCATAGGTACATCCTTCGCGCCATCTGGAACAGCCGTACCGGGTGTTTCCGCGGATAATGAGTCCCTGGCGGCAGACGGGACAAAGCATACCGGCCTTGTTGGTTTTGACATCACGCACGACGCCCGCCGTCATCTCTTTGAGTTCCGTCAGGAAGTCCTGCGCCGCGTAGTCGCCCCGCTCTATCTCCCGCAGTTTCTTCTCCCATAGACCCGTCAGTTCCGCCGATTTGAGCAAAGGCGAAATGATGGTATGTATCAGGCTGATACCTGTCTCCGTGGCACGTAGCGACTTGCCCTGCTTCTGGATATACTTGCGCTGGTACAGTTTCTCAATGATTGCGGCACGAGTGGACGGACGACCTATTCCGTTCTCCTTCATCGCGTCACGCAGTTCCTCGTCCTCCACCGTCTTGCCCGCCGTTTCCATAGCCCGCAACAGGGTTGCTTCCGTATAGTACTTGGGCGGCGTGGTGGTCTTCTCTTTCAGTACCGGCTCATGAGGTCCGCTCTCGCCTTTCGTAAAAGACGGAAGAGATTTATTCTCTTCAGTGCTTTCGGCTTCATCCGGGTTTTCCGATTTGTCCGATTTATCGGCATCTTTCTCGAACACGGTACGCCATCCGGGCTTGATGACTTCACGGCCCGTAACCTTGAAATCCATCTCTCCGGCTTTCGCCAGTACCGTGGTGTTGCTGACCTCACAATCGGGATAGAACACCGCAATGAAATGCAGCGCCACCAGATCGTATACCTTCTTCTCATCAGCCGTCAGTCCTTCCGGACGCTGACCGGTAGGAATGATGGCATGGTGGTCGGTCACCTTCTTATTGTCAAACACCTTCTTGGATTTAGGCAGTTTGGCACCGATCAAAGGCGCCACCTGCGGGAAATAATCCTTGATACCCGCCAGCGTAGCCGGCACTTTCGGATAGATATCATCGCTCAGATACGTCGTATCCACACGGGGATAGGTCGTCACACGTTTCTCATACAGCGACTGGATGAGCTGCAGGGTCTTTTCTGCCGAGAAAGAGAATTTCTTATTACAATCGACCTGCAGTGACGTCAGATCATACAGCTTGGGAGCGTACTCCGTGCCCTTCTTCTTTTCCACGGATGTGATGGTCAGGGGCTGATCCTTGATGCTGTCCACGAGCGCCTGTCCCTGCTCCTCAGACGTGATGGCATATTCACCCTCCTCCACCGGAATCTGGGCATTGAAAAGTGTGTCGCGGTACATGGTTTTCAGTTCCCAGTACGTACGCGGCACAAAATGGTCTATCTCCGCCTGCCGCTTCACCACCAGCGCAAGTGTGGGCGTCTGCACGCGGCCGACGGACAGCACCTGCCGGTCTTTCCCTGTCCCGCGCGCGTACCTTATAGTATACGCACGCGTGGCGTTCATTCCCAGCAGCCAGTCACCGATAGCGCGCATCATGCCCGCCTCGTAGAGATGCTGGTACTCCGATTGATCTTTAAGTGTCTGAAATCCTTCGCGAATAGCCTCTTCGGTTAACGAGCTGACCCACAAACGTTTCACGGGGCATTTGCAACCCGCCTGCTGGTACACCCAGCGCTGGATCAGCTCTCCCTCCTGGCCGGCATCACCGCAGTTGATGACCTCGTCCGCCTGCTCTATCAGCGATTTGATGACATTGAATTGCTTGTGAACGCCTTCATCGCCGTGCACTTTGATGGAGAAGCGCGGCGGAATCATAGGGAGCGAACTCAGGCTCCACGCCTTCCATTGCTCCGTATATTCCTGCGGGTCCAAGAGCGCACAGAGATGACCGAACGTCCAGGTTACCTGGTATCCGTTGCCTTCAAAATAACCGTTCCTGCGCTGGTTAGCTCCCAGCACACGGGCGATATACTCGCCTACGGACGGTTTCTCGGCTACGCAAACAACCATTCAATATCAATTCTTCTGATTTCCGTAACCGTAACCGTAACCGTAGCCGTAGCCATAACCGGCACGGGTTCCCTTGACGGCATTCAGCACACATGCCACATTATGCATGCGCTCCTGATCCACCATCTGATTGATGTACTCAATCATCTCCGTCGGGGTGTACTTAAAGCGGCTTACGAAAATGGTCATATCCGATATACGGTCCAAGAGATAGGTGTCACTTACCAAGGCCACCGGCGCCGTATCCACGATAATGTACTCATACCGCTTGCGCAAAGCCACGAACAACTCGTCCAGACGCTTTGTTTGCAGCAATTCGGCCGGGTTGGGAGGAATCGTTCCACACGGGATAAGATCCAGATTGGCGTGCTCACCGCTCGGGACGATGATATCATCCAATGTCACTGTCGGCTCAGCCAGATAATCCGTCAGATGGCCCTTGGTATTGAGGTTGAAATAGGTAGCCAGCATCGGTTTACGGATATCCAAACCGACCAGCACCACTTTCTTACCCAGAATAGCCAATGACAGCGCAGTATTGCTGGATACATAGGATTTACCCTCACCGTTGATACAGGAGGTAACCAGTATCACAGGTGACTTGATATCCGACGGCAGCATGAAGCGCAGGTTCGTACGAATCAAACGGAAGAGCTCCGCCGAAACAGAGGACTCACCCTCATGGATAGCTATATGCGCATTACGCGAGTTCTCTACCAGTTTGCCCAACAGCGGCGCCTTGATCTTACGCTCGTACTCCTTCTCATCGTCAATCAGGTCATTGAACAGCACATACAGGTAGATGATACCCAGGGGGAAGGCCAAACCGAAGAACAGGCACACAATCAGCAGATTCGGCAGTTTCGGTGATCCGCTGGTCACATCCCTTTGCGGCACATCCAGAATCTTGGCCGGCATAGACGTAGCCGCCAACATCAAAGAGGTCTCCTCGCGTTTCTCATACAGATAGAGATACAACTGCTCCTTGATTTTCTGATCACGTACCACGCGCACATATTCACGTTCCTGCTCCGGAGCGTTCTTTATCTGCTGGTTGAACTTTGTATCCTGCGCCTGGAGTGTGTTCAAACGGATTTTCAGGCTGGCGCGAACATTACCGATCGTTGCAATAATATTCTGGCGCATCGAAGCCAACTGCATATCCATCTGCTCGATAACCGGGTTGCTCTCCGTAGCCGTACGCTGGATGCGCATCCGTTGAAGCAGAATCGTGTTGTACTCCGACAAGCTGGCTGTCAACGCAGCGTCCGTGATACCGATATTGGACGGAATCAGATTATTGCGCTTCGTATCGTCACGCAGGAACGAATCCACATAATCCACCAGGCTCAACTGCGTCTCGACCTCAACGATCTCCGCCTGCTCGGCACTGCTGGCCTCCAGGAACAGTTTGGCCTGCGTCTCTATATTGGCGATATTGTTCTGCTCCTTATACACCGATACGGCTTTCTCCGCGTCGTGCAACTCAGTTGCGATGCTGGTCAGGCGCTCATTGATGAACGAAGCCGTATTCGACGCAATCAGGTTCTTATCCACAATTGCATTCATGTTGTACTGCTCGATGAGCTGGTACAAGAAAGCCTTGTCCCGCTGCGGCAGCGGCGATTTGATGGTAAGCAGGATAATATTCGATTCCTTCTTCTGCGGTTCTACGGACAACATCTGGCGATAGTCCTGCACCACCAGTTCGCGACGCTTATGAATGACACGATAGGTGGTATCCTTGCTCAACGGACGGTTGGCATGAATACGAATCGTTCCTATCGCCGTTTCAATGGGTTCGTCCAAAGTCTTTACACGGTTCGTCGAACTCGTGAAATGTCCCATCTTCGCTTTTATCTTATAGCCGGACTTGGATGATTTGACGGTAATAGAGAACGGCTGAAGCTGCGCCTCGTCCGTCAATTTGAGATAATCAATCTTCATGGCATGCTGCGGATACTCACCTTTCCAGCGCAAACCTTCCCGTACATACGAAGATTCCCACAAATCCAAGGCATCCAAAGACTGGGAGATCAGTCCACGGGACGAAAGGACCACCACTTCATCTTCAACAGCAGCATTTCCCGTCATTCCCAACAAGGCCATCGGGTCAAAACCACCCTGATAATCCTGCGAACGGAGCACAATGCTGGCATCCGTTTTCCATTTGATATTTCTGGAAAAATAATAATACAATCCCAAAGAGAGGAATACTCCCAAACCAATGAGGAACCACCACCAGTGTTCCAAAACCGAGCGCACGATCTTGCGCAAATCCATATCACTATTCTGATTGTGTTCCATAGCTTATTTAGATGCTTTTGTTACTGTCACAATTACCGTTACGGCACTCAATGCCGTAGAAATCATACTGAGCCATATGCTGGCATTGGCACTGCTGATAGCGCGCACTTTGTTCGGTGATACATATACCACATCGTTCTGCTGCAGATAGTAATACGGCGAAGTATAGATATCCGCACTACGCATGTTCAGACGTGCAATCTCCAGTTTGCCGTTCACCTCGCGGGTCACCAACACGTTATCACGACGGCCGTACGGAGTCATATCACCGGCGCCTGCCAGTGCATCGAGAATCGTTATGCGGCCGCTGGTGAGAGGTATCTGGCCGGGACGGTTCACCTCACCCAAGACCGATACCGTAGCACTCAAGAGATTGACGTGCACCATGGGATTGAGGACCTGTTTCTCCAGATCAGACTTGATCAATTCCGCCACTTCGCTGCGGCGAAGACCTGCCACATGCAATTTACCCAGCACCGGGAACTCCAGATTTCCCTCCTCGTCCACAATATAATACTGCAGCGCAGCTGAGGTAGTCAGCTGCTTCTCACCCGGCTTGGCGTATACGGCCATCGGCAGGTTGTACGGAACGACCGCCTCCTGGTCCAATGCCGATACAAAAATAGTCAATGCATCTCCCGGGCGGATTATCAACTCCGACTGCGGACGGAAACCGGCATTAATCGAATCCTCAATCTCAGGTTTTGCATTGGATAAATAAGTCATCTGCTTCTGAGTCACACAACTCACACCGGTAAGTGCCAGAAGGCACATTACCACTAATTGTCGAATCGTTTTATGCATAATTTTACCTAAATTTTCAAAATAAGCGTGCAAAGGTACAACTTTTTTTTCACATATGCAAGCGCACACGCATTATTTCGAGGAATTTTGTACATTTTTTCTAAAAAAAACGCTCCTTTTCACTTTCAACTTTCCACTTTCAACTTTATTTTGTACCTTTGCATGACATTTTGTCATATCGCTATGTCACAACAGGAATTATTAGCCATCAAGCAGCGTTTCGGCATCATTGGCCAAAGTCCGCTGCTCAATCGGAATATCGAAATCGCCGTACAGGTAGCCCGTACGGACCTCAGTGTGCTCATCACCGGTGAATCCGGCGTGGGCAAGGAACATTTCCCTAAAATCATCCACGCGTTCTCCGCACGCAAGCACGGACCGTATTTTGCGGTTAACTGCGGCGCTATTCCGGAAGGCACTATCGACAGTGAATTGTTCGGGCATGAGAAAGGAGCATTCACCGACGCCAAGAACGAGCATAAAGGTTATTTTGAGATAGCGGACGGCGGCACTCTCTTTTTAGACGAAGTGGGCGAACTGCCGCTGCAAACACAAGTGAGGCTGCTCCGTGTTCTGGAAACCGGCGAATATCTCCGAATGGGCTCCAGCACAGTGCGCAAGACCAATGTCCGTGTCGTTGCCGCCACCAATCTGAACATGCGCCAGGCTATTGATGACGGGCGATTCCGCGAGGACCTCTTCTACCGTCTCAACACGGTGGAGATACGCGTACCCGCTCTTCGCGAGCGAAAAGAGGATATTCCTCTGCTCTTCCGCAAGTTCGCCGTGGATTTCTGCAACCGATACAAGATGCCGCCATTATCCCTCAACGAAGAGGCGACGAGGCTGCTGCAGAACTCCTACTGGCGCGGTAATATCCGCCAACTCAAGAACATGGCCGAGCAGATAGCTGTCATTGAGATGGACCATCAGATCAATGCCGATACCCTGCGACGCTATCTGCCCAAAGAGGAGAACCAGCAGAGTATTGTTTTGCGTAACCCCGGACAAGAGAACGGCGGCAAGGACTACTCCCATGAAATAGGAATCCTATACAACATGGTCATGCAGAACAAGAAAGACCTGGAGGAGATCAAGATGCTGATCAGTTCCGGTTCCCATGACGATATTCCCATCCGGACCATCGAGATGCCGGGAGTACGGGAGCATGAGATCGCCTCTTCGCCTAATCTCGAAGAGATCACCCCTATCGAAGAGAACAACCTCCGCGTTGAACCGGCCAGTCTGCGTATCGAAGACGGCGAGAAAGAGCGTATCCAACGCGCGCTCGAACTGACCGGAGGCAACCGCAAACTGGCAGCAGAGAAAGTAGGACTGTCCGAACGCACCCTGTATCGAAAAATCAAGGAGTACGGACTGTGAGGGGAGATGGAAGACAAAAGTCGAAAGTCGAAAGATGAAAGACAAAAGTCGAAAGTCGAAAGTCGAAAGACAAAAGTCGAAAGTCGAAAGATAAAAGTCAAAAGTCGAAAGACAAAAGAGGGAAGATGGAAAGTGAAAGGTCATATCGAAGCGGTGTTGCTGTGCATGTATGCGCAGTATGGTGCATGCTGCTCCTGTTGAGCGGCTGCAGCATATCCTATAAGTTCAACGGCGCCAACATCAACTATCAGACCACCCACTCTATCTCCATTGCCGATTTTCCCAATAACGCCCCGATGGTGAACCCTACCCTTGCGAATAACCTTACAGAAGGAATCCGGGACTTGTACCAACGCCAGACCCGTTTGCAGATACTGCGGAAGGGTGGAGATCTTGAGTTGGAAGGGTCTATTATAGGATACGACCTCTCGCAAGGAGCTATCTCCGTTGACAGCTATGCCTCGGAAAGCAAACTGACCATCCGGGTACAAGTGACATTCACCAACACCATCAACCCCGAAGAGTCCTTCGAAAAGACCTATTCGGCTTACCAGACCTTCGATGCATCCAAACTGCTGACCGATGTACAGGACGAGCTCTGCGACATCATCATCAAGGAAATAGCCGAAAATATATACAACGACACGGTGGCAAAGTGGTAAAAAATGATTATTTTTCCACAAAACCTTGCATATTTGAAAAAAAAGCAGTACCTTTGCAGCCGATTTTGGAAAATAGGCTCAATTTAAATAAATCGTAACATCGTAAATTATATAAAACTATGTACATTTTCTTTACTATCGTAATTGTTTTTGCAGCAGTATTGCTCACACTCGCCGTATTGGTACAGAATAGCAAAGGTGGTGGTTTGGCAGCCGGTTTTGCAAGCGGCAACCAGGTGATGGGTGCTCCGCGTACCGCGGATTTCCTTGAGAAAACGACCTGGACGCTTATCGCCATCATCGTATTCTGCAGCATCGTTGCAGTCGGTTTCCACGCCGGCCAGGAGGTGATTGCAGAGGATCAGTCGGCTATCGTAGTAGACGAGGCACCGGCTGCTGCTCCGGCTGCTACCGATTTCACGAGCGAGGACTAATCCTTGCCTTTGGCACGGGGATGAGTCGCCATATAGACTCGCTTGATCTGCTCAAACGTCGTATGGGTATAGACCTGCGTCGTGCTGAGTGAAGCGTGACCCAATAACTCTTGGATGGTGCGTATATCAGCACCATTGTCTAGCATAGTTGTGGCAAACGTATGACGTAATACATGGGGGGAGTGTTTCTTCAAGGTGGACACTTCTCCCATTTTTTTGCGCACTATGGTGTACAACCCCTTCTTATCCATGGGTTTGATCTCCCCGGATCTGGTCTGCTTCACGAAAAAAGCAGGAGAATGCCCGAAATTCAGCTCCAAGCTCTCCATTCTCATATCCAAATAGGACTGTATCTGACTGACCAGTCCTTCTCCTATCGGCACCACCCGTTCCTTACGCCGTTTTCCGAAGATGCGCACCTGGCCTTGCGCCAAATCCCAATCCGCGTCTTGCAAACCCAACAGCTCTGCCTGGCGCATGCCCGTCTGATACAACACTTCGATGATCAGCGCATCACGCACCGCCTCAAACGAGCCTCCGTCCTCCTTCAAGCGTTCGCCTTGTTCCTTGACCGACTCCATCTCCGATTCGCGGAAGAAGACAGGAAGGGGTTTATCCGCTTTGGGAGGAATGATTCGCGCCGTAATATCCTTGCTCACGTATCCCAAACGCAGCATATATTTGTAAAAACTATGCAACGCCGACAGTTTACGTTTGACAGAACGAGGGGATTGCTTCTGCTCCTCCAGCAAATCCAGCATCCACATCTTGACATCGTCCTCTTGCACGTCCTCCGGTCGGTACTCCTCCGGTTCCCATCCCAAGAACCGGCAGAAATCCCGCAAGTCATCGCGATACGCCTCCACCGTCCGGGCAGAGTACTTGCGCTCAATGGCAATATAGTTCAAAAAAGACTGTATGATATCCATCACGCTTAACTAAAAATGTATTCGTACAGTTGCTCTGCCGTGTATACCGGCCATGAGTATTCCTCCGTAGTCATAATAATGGCGGTTCGTCATGTTCGTACATTCCAGAGCGATGCGCACATAAGGCAATTCGGCATATATACTTCCGTCCAGCAGCAGAACCGGCTGAAACGGATGTCCGGGAGTTCCGTCTATATCCACATAGCTTCCTTCGCGCTGCTGCCAACGGAGCGACCAATCCGCCCCCACGCAGCCTTTGCTCCATACATAAATGCCGTGGTTGATCTCCAAGGTCAGTTTATGCCGGAGATGATCCAGATACTGACTACCGGTCTGCATCAAATCCAGCGACAGAGTGGTATAGGCGTATCGCAAACAAACGGTCCGCAACCAGTCATTATAGTGATACTCCGCACCGCAGTCTATGCCGAAAGTATTCACGCGATGCTGATTGGTGGCATGATAGAGACTGTCAGTCTCATCATAGGTCCAATCGATAATATCCTCCCCCCAGCGGTAATACAGATCCGCATTAACAAGCAAGCGTCCGGCATTCTTCCAATACCATGCATAACGGGCATTGAGGGCTAACTGCCAGGCTTTCTCCGCTTTCAGATCCACGTTACCCCGCTGCACTCCGGCATGGTAATACATATCCGTCCAGGTCGGCATCCGAAGTGTACGGGCGGCAGACAAGGCCACATGCCCCGACGAGAGGAACGTATATCCGATATGTGCGTCTCCTGCCCCGTACCAGCCGCACCAGGAGTTATAATGCCCGGCCAGGCCTATAGAAGCCGTCCATCCATTCCATAAGAAATGCTGTCCCGCATGAAGCGTAGCCTGCCAACGATTATGTACACCCATGTTAGTGGAACGAATAAATGCATTCTGCATCTCCACTCCGACCATTGTTCTGCCCACAGACGAACTATACTGCGCCTGGAAAGCCGCTTGCGCATTATGCGTCCAATGGCGGTTGAGCACCGTGCCCCGATGCCATTCATACCGGTCAAACTGCCCCCGATAAACCGCATAGGAAGACAGCGTCCAATGCTTGGTCACAGGGCTGTCATAGCGGGCCGATGCAAAAACGGTACGCGTTGCATCCAACTGGTCCGTACTCGCATATCCGTACCCCGTACCCAGCCCTGCGTCCTTGTACTGCACTCCGGCCTGAACATCCAGTGACTGCCAGCGGGTCTGCACATATACATTCGCCAGCTGATAATCCGTGTTACGAAGCGCCGCATGCTCTTTGTCCGTTGCTCCGGGCGCGTAGTAGCCATTGCTGCGTGCATATCCGGCCGCAGCGTTCACACGTACATCACCTCGCTTCCACTGACCAGACAAGGAAGACGCAGCATCCATATTCGTGCCACCGGACAACTGCAGCATATACCGATCTTCCGTTGCATCGCGCGTAATAATATTGATAGCCCCCGTGAAGGCTCCGCTACTTCTGGAAGCCGTGCATTGCAGTACTTCTATCCGTTCTATCAGGTCCGGAGAGACCGGAATATTCATTGTATAATGTCCGGTCTGGATATCCGTCAGCGGAACACCGTTAAGCAGCACCAGCACCTGCTCCACCGTTCCCCCGTGCATACTGATGTCGCTCTGCAGCTGGCTCGAGCCTCGCGAACGCACATCCACACCCGGCAAGTATGTAAGGAGATCAGCGATATTGCGGACCGGAAGAACGGCTATCTGCTCACGATTCATCTGCGCCACCAGACGGAAAGACTCCGTAGGTGCATCTGACCGGGTCGCCGTCACCTCTATCTCCTTCAACTCCACATCCTCCGCCCATAACGCCATACAGGCCGCCCAGGCCAGAAGGATAACGAAACCCCTTCTCATCTCTCCTTACACGGTTTCTCTATCTTGGTAATGCCGACGTATGCCAACAGAATGAGGTTCATCATCAGTGCATAGATGATGGCCGGAATAGCGATGATCTCGTTATTAAAAATAAGCGGACTGCAAGCGACGGTAATCGCCTGGGCGGCATTCTGCATGCCAATCTCAATCACCAATGTGCGGCGTTCCTTGCCTGTCAGACGGAACAACCATGACAGCAATGCGCCACATCCCGTACTGGCCAATATCAGTACGGACATCGTCAGACCCAACGAACCGAATTCATCGACTATCGTCTGCTTGTGCTGAAAGAAGAACACCGTCACAAGCAACACCAACGCCGGCATCGCAATACGCTTGAGCACCGCGTGAATCTTCGATGCGAGTTCCTCCCGGAAGATATTTATGACAAAACCGACGGAAATAGGCACGACCATCAGCACAAGGTTCTGGATCAGCAGCTTGCCTACCGGCAGATGGATATTAACCGCTTCGCCTACTTCAGCAGTCACCCATGCCATGATGAGCGGAAGCGTGAACAGCGTAATGATGATGCTGCATGCCGTCAGGGTCACCGAGAGCGCCACGTCACCTTTCGCCAGCATCGAGAACACATTGCTTGAACTGCCCCCGGGACTGCATGCCACCAGCATGATGCCGATGATGAACAGATTGGAGAGTTGAAACTGGAGGTTGGAGATTTGGAAACCTACACTACACATCCGAATAATCCCCCACGCGACAAGGGGAAGAATAATGATTTGCCCGACAAGACCGATCAGCACCGGTTTCGGACGCTCGGCTATCAACTTGAAATCAGCAGGCTTCAGGGCCAGCCCCAAATCGAACATCAGCAGCGTCAGTATCGGCAATACAATAAAAATCGTATTCATAAGCATTTCATTTGCGAGTGCAAAGATACATAAAAAATCTCATCTGTGCAAATTTTCCGGTTATATTTTCAAACTTTTTTGACGAGGCTTCTATCCGGTTTAATAAAAAAATAACGGAAAATTTGCGCACTTCATTTTTTTTTTGTAATTTTGCACTCGGAAAGGAGAACCAGTTATGGATACACTTATTTCTGTTATCGGAGGAGCGAATGTCGATTTGTCAGCAACGCTGAACGACGCATTCATCGCGGCGGATTCCAACCCCGGACATATTGATGTGGGGTACGGCGGTGTGGCTCGTAACATCGCGCACAACCTGTCGCTGCTCGGCACCCGCACACAGCTGCTCACTGTGTTCGGCGGCGACCTGTTCGGAGGTCTGCTGCATGACTACTGCAAACAGCAGGGAATAGATGTACACTTATCCGTCCGAGAGCCATCGCTCCGTAGCGGTATCTACCTATGTATCAATAACCATGGCGGCGAGATGATTGCCGCCGTAGCAGACACGGAAGCCGTCCGGTCCATCACGCCGGAACTACTCGCCAAACGCAGCGGAGAGCTGAACATATCCGATTTCATTGTTGCAGACACGAACATCACCGAAGACGCTATTCGCTGGTTGATGGAGAATGTGACGGTGCCGCTGTTCATTGACGGCGTCAGTTCGACCAAAGCGCATCGCGTGGTCAATGCCTTGCGCAAAGCCAAACTGCCGTACCTCCATTCGCTCAAGTTGAACCTGAAGGAAGCACTGACAGTAACCAACTGTACGACATATGCCGAAGCGGCACAGACATTGCTCAACATGGGCGTGGCGCACGTATATATCACCTTGGGTGCAGAGGGCGTCTATTGCCGTAACGCCGCGCAGGAATGGCTCTTCCCGTCCCTGCCGGGTGACATGGTGAACACCACCGGCGCCGGAGACGCATTCCTCGCCGGAGTGGTTTATGCCCACGCCAAAGGGATCGAGTTTCCGCAGACAGCACAGTACGGTCTCATGGCGGCGCGTGCCACGCTGATGAGTCCGAAAGCGGTAAATCCTGACATTGCGAATATTTTGCTATAATTGGAGATTGGATTTTGGAGATTGAATATGAATAACTATCTATCTATACCGGCGGAAGTGCAAGAGGCACTGAAAGCCGGCAAACCGGTGGTTGCATTAGAGTCCACCATCATCAGTCACGGCATGCCGTACCCCCAGAACGTAGAAACGGCTTTGCGCGTGGAGCAGACTATCCGCGACAACGGTGCCATTCCGGCCACCATCGCCATCATCGGCGGTAAGTTGAAAGCCGGTTGTTCGCATGAAGAGATTGAGTATCTGGGCAAGAAAGGCCAGGCTATTACCAAGGCTTCCCGTCGTGACCTGCCCGTCCTCATCGCCCGTGAGGCAGACGGAGCCACCACAGTCACCACTACGATGATCATAGCCGCTATGGCAGGCATAAAAGTTTTCGCCACCGGCGGCATCGGCGGCGTGCACCGCGGCGCACAGCAGACTTTCGACATATCGGCCGACCTCGAAGAACTCGCCCAGACGCCCGTCATGGTTATCTGCGCCGGTGCCAAATCAATATTGGACCTCGGCCTGACACTGGAGTACCTGGAGACCAAAGGTGTGCCTGTCATCGGCTACGGCACCGACGAGTTGCCTGCTTTCTACACCCGCCACAGCGGCTTCGGGGTGGATTACCGCATGGATACGCCGGAGGAGTTAGCCGCAGCATTCAAAGCCAAAACGGACTGCGGTCTGAAAGGCGGTATGCTGGTCACCAATCCTATTCCGGAGCAGTTCTCCATGCCCGCGGATATCATCAATGCCGCTATCGAGCAGGCGCTCCTGGAGGCCGACAAAAAAGGCGTGCATGGTAAACAATGCACACCTTTCCTATTAGCCAAAGTGAAAGAGTTGACGGGCGGTGACAGTCTGGCAGCCAATATCCAACTGGTGCTCAACAATGCGCGCCTGGCAGCCTTGACAGCCAATGCATTGGCTGCTCTTTAGCCATTAAGCCTTTTCTACTGCTTCGGCGATGGAGTTGGCAATAATCGCCATCTCCTCTGCCGGCAGGTCGAGTTTGGGATTCGTGAACAGCATATCCTTCTCCGAGTTCAACGGAACAAGATGGATATGCACATGGTTCACCTCCATTCCCAATACCGCGACACCCACACGCTTGCAGCCCGTTGCCTCTTTGACGCCCTTCGCCACACGCTTGGCAAAACGCATCAGGCTCTCGTACTGCTCGTCCGTGAGGTCAAACAGATAATCGCACTCCGGCTCCGGCAGTTTCGGGATTACCAGCGTGTGACCTTTGACCAAAGGATGAATATCCAAAAAAGCGTAGTTCTTCTCATCCTCCGCCACTTTGTAGCTCGGAATCTCGCCTTTGATGATTTTCGTGAAAATAGTCATACCACTTTCTGTTTAGTCATTTACCATTGGTTCACTTAGAGGGAGATCTCGAGGATCTCGTACTCCATCAATCCGGCAGGGACTTGCACCTGCGCGATGTCACCCACTCTCTTTCCCATCAGGCCCTTCGCAATCGGAGTGGTAACAGAAATCTTGCCTTCCAGGGAATTAGCTTCTCCTTCAGTTACCAGCTGATAGGTTTTTTCCTTGCCTGTTTTGAGCACGCGCACGCGCACTTTGGTCAGGATTTGCACTTCGTCCGTCTTGATGTCACTGGTGTCCAGCACGCGTGCTTCCATCAGTTTGGCCTTGATATGTGCAATCTTGCTTTCCAGCACACCCTGCTCTTCTTTCGCGGCGTCATATTCCGCATTCTCACTTAAATCGCCTTTCTCACGTGCTTCCGCAATCGCAGCAATCACACGAGGGCGCTCCACTGTCTCCAGAAACTGGAGTTCGTCTTTCAATTTTTGTAGACCTTCTTCGGTCATGTACGTTACTGCCATGTTATATTTTATTTATTCATTTACCATGTAATCATTTCGTCTTTCATCTATTCTGATTTCAGACTAATATTTGCGTGTAAGTATTTCGCTCGCTATAACCGCCTTGCGAACTTCCTCCGCATCCGTCAAATCCGGTATGATATTTTGCATTTCTTCTGCCATAAAAAAATAAGGCTTGTGCCCAATTTGTTTCATTTTTCTTAAAAGTAATAGGAAACTTCACAGCCTCCTATTACCATTAAACCTAAACCTTAACTATGAAAATTTATTTGTTTTCAGTGCAAAGGTACGGCTTTTATTTGATATGACCAAATATTTTGGCAAAAAAATGCTAAATTTCTTGCTTTTTTACGCAAATCATACTATTTCGCCTCGTAAAGTGGCTGCGGATGCCTCTAAAACGCGTACTTGGATTATATCTCCCACTTTTTGATTGGTCCGCGGGAAGACTACTGTTTTGTATTGATCGGTCCGTCCGAACATGTCATCCCGGCTGCGTTTGGAGAATCCCTCCACAAGCACCTCCACGGTCTTGCCTATCTCGCGCTGGTTCGATTCGAGGGAGAGCTGGTTCTGCAAGGCGATGATCTCATTGAGCCGGCGCACTTTCTCTTCCTCAGGAATGTTGTCCGGCAGATGCTTGTGCGCATAGGTGCCAGGACGCTCCGAGTACTTGAACATGAACGCACTGTCAAATCCCACCTCGCGCATCAGACTGAGCGTCTGCGCATGGTCCTCCAAAGTCTCGTCATGGAAGCCACAGAAGATATCCGTACTGATTGCCGCCGTCGGAAGTATCCGCCGGATAGCGGCAATACGATCCAGATACCACTCCCGCGTATACTTGCGGTTCATCAGTTTGAGCACATGGTTCGAACCCGACTGTACCGCCAGATGGATAAACTTGCAGAGGTTCTTATGGCGGCTGATCGCTTCCAGCGTCTTGTCAGACATATCCTTGGGATGACTGGTGGTGAAACGGATGCGCATATCCGGCACCGCGTCCGCCACTATCTCTAACAGATCGGCAAAATCTACGACAGAGAGGTTATGGGTTAGGGGTGACGGGTTACCGGTATACTTATACGAATTGACGTTCTGGCCAAGCAACGTTACTTCCTTATATCCCCGCGCCTGGAGGTCGCGCACTTCATTAAGAATAGATTCGACATCGCGGCTGCGTTCGCGTCCGCGGGTGTAAGGCACTACACAGTACGAACAGAAATTATTGCAGCCGCGCATAATGGAGACAAAGCCGCTGATGGAGCGTCCGATACGCGCCGGAATAATCTGACGATAGGTCTCCGTCGTGCTCAATTCCACATTCATCGCCTTGTGCCCCATTTCGCACTGGGCCAACAGATCGGGTATATCCAGGTAGGCATCCGGCCCTGCCACAAAATCAACACCATAGTCCTCTATCAACTGCTTTCCCATCCGTTCCGCCATACAGCCGATGACGCCGATAATCGCCGTGCGGTTATCGATTGGAGATGGAAGATTGGGGGTGGAAGATTTTCTGTTTCTTTTCATTAAGGCCTTCAGTTCCCGCAGACGCGCCGTTACCTTCTGCTCCGCGTTATCACGGATGGAACAGGTATTGAGAATAAGGATGTCGGCATCCTCCCAACGCTCCGTCATTTCTGCATCCGTCGTCTGCATTACCGCCGCCACCACTTCGCTGTCCGCGACGTTCATTTGGCAGCCATAGGTCTCAATATAAAATTTTTTTGCCATTATTTTGCATTTTTATTTCTTATCTCAATGCGTTCGAACGAATATTTTCTTTTTTTTAGAAAAAAAAGTATAAAAATCTTGCGTATATCAAAAAAAAGCAGTACCTTTGTCGTCGATTTCGAAGATTAATGACTTCGTTGCATTGCAACTCGTTTAATTTTCTTGAAATCTCCTCTCCGATTAAACATCGCTACGCTAGCGTTTTTAATCGGTTTTTATACGGGAAGTGGCGCAGCCCGGTAGCGCAACGGTCTGGGGGACCGGAGGTCGCGTGTTCGAATCACGTCTTCCCGACTAAAAAGGATGGTCTTCGGCCGTCCTTTTTTGGAAGACGGATTCCAACCCGCGTGTTCTTATCTCGTTAACACTCGAACGAGTATTGCAACCATTGTTGCAATTTTCGAATCACGTCTTCCCGACAAAAAGGATGGTTTTTAACCGTCCTTTTTTGGTAGACGGATTCTAACTATCCTTTTTTTAGCGTAGTAAGGGCACATTGACTTCCGCTACCGCTTCCGGTCGTATTCCAATCAGCACGGATTGCATATCGGCATTCTTCTTGATCAGATCCAGCCACCACTCGGCTTCATCCAGATCGGTGAAACCGCTGACACGCAATGCACTGCCTTCGCCGAATACCGGCATAGCCTGTAAGTCGAAATCACGAATGAGGAACTGACTGAAATTGAACAATGCCACTTCATACAGCAGATCGTTGAGAGCTTGTTCCTCCGCAGTCGGTAAGATCAGCAGCACCACAGACGGCTGTTTACGGTCGTCACTCCATTGCTGTGCCTGTTCCTCGGCCTCTTGTGCCTGCTCATTCTCCACCTGGCCACGCATATCCGAAAGGGACGATGTGGAACCGCCTTTCTTGCTCTCCATTCCCTGCCCCATCATCGCCAGCATATCCTTACTCATGGCACCCAACTCGGTATTGCCATACCGCTCCACTATCTCCTGCAATTCCGCCACAAAGGCTTTCTGGCCCTCTGTACGTGCTACCGAGACGGCATTGAGGAAGAGGAAACGCGGCATGAGAGTACTGGTCGGAAATTCCTTCTCCGCATACTGCTTGTTCGCTTTCACATTCGCGTACTTACCTTTGGTATAAGCGGCATAGGTGGCAGCATAAAGCGAGTCCTGCTCCGCCAGCATGCGCTGCATGCTTGCTATATACGCTTCGTCATGACGCAACGCGCGCATGCGCAGATCTTCGTATATATCCCGCAACAGCGGATGATCAGCGAACCGTCTCTCCAGTTCACGCAGCGTCTCATCTGCCAAAGGTTCATCCTCCACTTTGTCGCGGTAGATATAATAGAGCGCCACCATTCCTTCCCGCCACAGGCTATCACATACCGCATAATCCTGCGGCGTACGTGGAATCTGCTGGAGGTAGTACTCGGGCTTATGGTTGTCCGTCTCCAAGGCCGGGCGTTTCTGCATCGTAGAGTCCGAACTTAAGGAATCCGCTGCCATCTCATCCCCTTCCTCCATAAGTCCGTCCATCTCATCATCCGGGACAACGACCTGCTTATTCTGCCGTCTCCAGTTATCCTCCAGTTTGCGGTTACCCCACTTGCGCAACCATTCCTGTTTTCCCTGCTTGAGCAACTGCTGGTTATAGAAATACCATTCGCCTTTCTGCGCATTACCGCCGCCTAACATATTGGCGGTATTGACACTGCGAACCATATTATCGCCCCGGGCATTCTCGCGTGCTTCCTGAGCCTGTTTGACAGAATCTGCTTTCTCTGCCGCAATAAGGTCGGCTATGATCTTATCCACGATTGCGCGTTGCTCCTCCTCACTCAAGCGGCTGATACGCTGGAGCGAATCCTGCAACTGAACCTGGTCATATGCCAAAATCAGTTCATCCAGTATCTCCGATCGCTTCTGCACACGTGCGTAATCCTTGTTCTCCGCCGTCAGGATGGTAACCGCTTCGCGGTAACATGGCTGAGCTTTGGCATATTCACGCCGCTCATAACAGATATCACCGGCTTTGACCAGGACTGCCGCTTTGGAGGGTCCGGCCTGCGTTGATTTCTCTATTGCCAGCCCATACATCTCCAGGGCATTGGCGGTATCTTTAGACGCAAGGTAGATATTACCCATTGCGCCGTATATCTGATCGAGTTTATCCTTGTATTTGGACTGTTTGGTCATGGTCCGCAACTTGCGGATCGAGTTCTTGCCACCCAATTCCGCAATCCGGATTCGGGCATTGAAGTCCATCTCCACAGGCGGTGCCATGCGGATAGCAGACTGATATGCATGTATCGCCTCTTCTCGCTGGTTGTCCAATTCATATAACTGGCCCAATACATATGCAAAACGCGGACGGTAGACCGTACGTTTCTCACGAGGCAATGCAATCTTGACAAACGGGATAGCGGCAGTATATTGCTGTCCGTGCAACAGCACATCCGCTTTGACCGCAGAATAGAGACGGGCGTTCTTCTTGCCGAGCGCATCGATCTGCACGCGGTTCAACATGTCTTCCGCCTCATACTGCCATTCCATTTCCGCATATGACCGCGCAATCCATAACTGCGCCTGCGCAATCATATCCGGGTCATTCTGGTAATGATTGATGATATATTTGAAGGTGCTGACAGCGCCTAAGAAATCTCCTTTATGGAATTCCGCTTCCCCCAAACGGATCCAAGCCAAGCCCATCTTGGCATTGAATTCTTCATTTTGAAGCCATAGCTTGTATTTGGGATCACCGGCTTTCTTCGGATTACGTTTCGGTTTGGATTTGATAGAATGCAGTTTGATACATTTTCTGCATTTCTCGATGGTCTTATCCATCTGAGAGGCAGCCGATTCCGCTGCCTTGTGATTCGACACAGGATACAGATACAAGACCTGTGTATAGTCGTCCGTGTTAGCGTCACGGATGGCTTTAAGACCCTCTTCATAGGCAATATTGCCGTTATAGAGGATATTATATTCCACTTTCGTCTGATGGAACGAACGTGTCGCCCATGTGTTTTTCTGGGTAGAACAAGAGCATAGTATTAATCCCAAGATTAATACACTCGAAATTTGATATTTGAGATTTGCTATTTTCAATTTTTTGTTAATCCATAATTACGTTATTATGTGATCTCGTGTTCGTTTTGTCAGTGTCGTTTACACGAGTCCTTTCACATGACTCTGAGCCGCAATAAACTCTTTCAGATAATAGGGTTCGTAATAGGCTATCTGGTTTGCTGTTAACTTTTGGCGTCCAGCTTGCTCCGCGAGTTGCCCCATATACTGCGCTTCGGGAACAATATCAGGGATATAATGCCACTCCGGCCGAGTCAGTACATTTTGACATTTAGCCGCTCCGTCACCGAAGTAATATACTTGGCTATCGGCTATCGTCTCCTGGTTACCTGCTATCACGCTCTCTTCGTTCTCAACAACCACAGCTCGGGTCTGTTCAGTGCTCTCCGCATACCGTCCGCTGCTATACAAGGCCGTATAGACTTCCATGCGCCGCGCATCAATCATAGGACATAGAATGCCGTTGCTGATTTCCAGGTGCTGATTTACGGCTTGCTTCCTTGCCGCTTCGCACAAGACCTCCAGCGTGGGCAGGGGAATGAGGGGCACATTGAGTCCGTAACACAAGCCCTTGGCGGTGGAAGTACCGATACGGAGTCCGGTATAACTGCCGGGGCCTTCGCTCAATGCGACTGCATCAAGCGTCCAGTTGTGCTGCCGTACGAACTGCAGCAGTTGCTCAACATAGCAAGGTAGCAACCGCGCATGATTGCTACCTTCGCGACAAATACACTGTTCTGCCGGCAAGCCGTCTCTACAGACGGCTGCCGAACAGACAGATGTACTGGTTTCGATACAAAGTATCGTCATGTTCTTATTCAAACAACTTCGAATCGTCCGCTTTTCTCTTCTTCGGATAGTTGAAATGGTATGCCAACTTGATACCGACATCAAAGTAACCGAGCTTCTCCGCATAGGTCTTGGTGGCAGAAAGTACATCTACCACAGCATTGCTATTATTGGTCGGAGCAGTTACCTGAATCAGCGGAGCGGTGCTGGTATTGTCATTCTTGAAGGTGCTGAATACACCATAGTCAGCATAAGCACCCAATCCTAATGAATTTCCGCTCTTGAGAATCCACTCATAACCGATTTCTGCACCTAACAGAAGATTGAAAGCAAACTGGTTTCCGTTGTCCGAACCGTTGATCTTGAACTGCTCTTCTCTCAGTCTACCGGTAACTTCCTTATTGGTTACGTTTACACCGAGTTCCTGGAAGTATGCATCAATATAGGTATTCTCATCCAACTTCTGGCTGAACGGCGTATAAACCGGCAGCATCAGACGGAGACCTGCATTGAAGAACAGACCATTCTTATGAAGCAACGTGAACATAACCGGAATCTCCAACTGGAGCTGACGATCGGTTTCCTTTACCTCATCGGAGTTAATCGTATAGTCAATATGCAACGGATACTTCGGATCGTTATCCGACATGGTTCCCTTTGCGAACACCGATGCCTTCATACCAGCCTGGGCATAACCCAAACTCAAACCGGTCAGTATACCGAGATCGACAGGTTTGTCATCTCTGCCCCAGTAGTGAGCATATTGCAGATCCAGGAGAGCAGCACCACCGCAGGTCCAGTTTCCGGTCTGCACTTTATGAAGCATACCGGCAGCACCACCGCGAGCACCGATAGAGAAACGATCGTAACTATGACGGGGTACAGGAGGAGCCTTAACATGGATGGTGTCTCCCTTGATTTGTTCAACAAGAACCACTGTTTTTCCACTTTCCGTTTCCGGAGTTGTCTCTTCCTGTGCAGTCTCAGTAGACGGAGCCGTCTCTTCTGCTACAGGAGCAGGTTCCGTTGCCGGTTCTGCCGGAGCCGGGGCGGGAGTCGGTTCTGCAGGAGCGGCTTCAGGAATAGTCGCTATTACTACAGGAACAGTCTCCACTACTTCCGGAGCAGGTTCCGGTGCGGGTTCTGCAGGAGCGGGTTCTGCAGGAGCGGGTGCGGGAGTCGGCTCAGCAGGAGCAGGTTCCGGCGCCGGTTCAACAGGAGCGGGCGCGGGAGTCGGCTCAGCAGGAGCAGGCTCTACCGGAGCGGGTGCTACCGGAGCAGGTTCAGCAGCCTCACGCGGGCTGACCGGAGTAAGGCACTCTTCGCATATCCACGAATTGATATTCATCAGAAGCACACCTTCCGGGAATCTTTTGGTTCCCAACTGATACACCGTATGAGGTACATCATATACCCATACAGAGGGTTTCTCACCGGTGAGGTACTTGGCGCAATCGCGGTTTATCATCACCGTGTCGCCTACAGCAACTTTCCATTGATAGGCAGGTGCATTGGCCTGCTGTGCCGACAGAGTCGACACAACAGATGCACTTATCAAGGTGGCTGCAATTAGAATCGATTTTATAGTCTTCATTGTGCTACCTCCTATTCTTATTTAACGATATAACGTAAGGTTGACTGGATATCCTCGTTGCGCACATCCACCAGATAGATACCTTGAGCAGCCGCAGCCTTGATAACGTAGCTCTCCACGCCGGTAACCGTGTGGGTACCCGTTATCATACCTTCGGAGCTGTAGATATTGATAGTGGTTTCGAGTGCCGGATCGAGATTGATGATAGTGATATCCTCGCCCGGACGAGCCATGCTCGGCATCAATGCCGGCGAAGCGGTCTTCGGCTCGCCAACGATCAACTTCGCAGTTTCGCCGGTTACACCACAAAGACTACCATCCGCGGCCGGGATGCGAATCCGTGCATAATAGATACCCGGCTCAATCGGCTCACCCGGATCTTTCTCATTGGTGATATAGTATCCGGTTCCTACTGAATCCGGATTCTCATCAATCGCATTCTCCATACGCCACCAGGTCACTTCGTCTGCAATAGCGAATGCACCAATAGAGTCAAGTTTATCCGTTATGCCGTATGCAGCAAGCGAGTCATTGATCTCGAAACGGTTGATCATGAGCAGACGGTCACCATACTTGGATATAACCTCCAACTCGAACAACTTCGGATTATTGATGGTCAGATGGAGATGAACAGTACTGTCACAACCGTGAACGGTCTGACCTACTGCCGTATAGTCACCACTGACATAATAAGTTGAGTCGTTGAGCTCCCATGTAAACTCATTACACTCATTGAGGACTGTATCTTTGGTCGTTACAGACTTATAGACAGTCAAGTGGAGCGTTACTACGGAGTCGCAACCTGCCGCATTGATGGTATCGAAGCTGTAATCGCCACTCTCCGTATACGTCTTGTTATTCCATACGAATTCATCGCATGCTTCCTCTGTCACCTCAGCAGTCGAGGGCTGGTTAATGGTCAGGTGGAGCGTGATGATGGAATCACAGTTGGCTACATTCTTAACCGTATCCTTATATTCACCGGATTCGGTGTAGGTTGCGCCATGCCAATCGAACGAGCTGCAAGCGGTAGCTGCCGTATCACCTTCCGACACATGATTGATGGTGAGGTGGAGCGTGATAACCGAGTCGCAACCAACCACATTCGTGGTGGTGAAGGTATAGTCACCGCTGGCTGCATACACAGCACCGTGCCACTCATACTCTTCACAAGCTACGACATCGAGTTCGCTTGCGGACGATTGATTGATGGTCAAGTGGAGTACCACATTTTTCGATGTCAGGCTATTGATCAGTACCTCCTCATTTGCTACTTGCGAAGAAGTATAGGTCTCTTCGTTCAACGGCCATGTGTAACTATCACAAGCAGTTACATACACATCCTCAGTCGGAACATTTACCCACGGAGCGCTGGTCAGTATGTCACCGCACTCGGTGATAATGACATAACGCAGGGCGATAGCGGCTGTATCCAACGGCGTAGCCGGGATCTCCAACCAGTTCTCGCCATCCACGCAATACTCCCACTTGATGCTGTCACCGGTACCTACCTTCATGATCGAATCGCTCAGAGCCGGTGCATTGAACGTGCCATAGAGCATAGCGGTTGCGCTCGAGCAATCCAGCACTTCACCCTTGGTCACTACCGGAACGAACGGAGCCAGCGACGGGATAGCGGGCAGTTCAGGCAATGCCTTCGGATAGATCTCGTAGGTATACATATAGGTCACAATCTTCGCCTCAGATTCGAAAATCGAGTCTTTGGTTACCGTGAATTTCCATGCTGCAGGATCAGACGGGTCAATCACATGCGTACCTCCGATACTGTCCGTATATTCGGTCATCGGACATACGAACATTTTCGGAATCGTATCGAATACCGTATCACGAACGTGGTCTACCAGTTCTGCCCAGATATGAGTTACAGAATCCGAAGCGTACTCAATCATCATACCCGACCAACCCCACTTAACGAGCAAGTCACGGTCGATGACCTTGGCGGTATCACTTTGCATGAGACGCTTAACCGAAATCAGTTCGGTACCGTTGCAATCCTCCTGGAAGATGGTAGCCTTCACATTGGTTGCGCCATCTGTCCAGTTGTCCATATGGAGTTTGAGGTCCTTGCCTTCCGGCACGCGGGTCGAATCCAAGGCTACATGCAGCCAGGTCGTAGAATCCTTCGGGTTGATATTACCGTGCTCCCAGTCGAAGTCCATCGGGTTGAGACACTTGCCGCCGGTGATTTGCGGCATATTGAGACGTACCTTCATGTCTGCACTCGTCTTGAGACGGATGTACAAGGTAATGGAATCGCTGGTGATATAGCGGTGCAGCATGCTGTCCACGAAAGCCTCCTGGAAGGTCGAGATATCGAAGTTCTGACCGATAGCACGCTTAATACCCTTATTGACCAGATCACTCAAAGGCTGCGTACCTTTGTAGTGCTTACCGGCTTTATTAACCGTACGTTTACGAACGGGCATCTGGCAATCCATCACATCCTGGAAAGTAGAGGTGGTCTCTATCGTGGCCGTCTCTTCTAACTCATAAGTGAGCGAGCTCTCGTGCGTGTACATATAATTATTACGGATGTACGGGAGACATATCTGATACCAGTGTTCCTCATTATCGCCATCCACGATATAATCCACATTCGGAACGAGCAGTTTAGCTTCCTGCTGCTTCGGATCCGGAGTGATCGGAGCGTATTCGCCGATGAACTTCGTTTCAAATACAAGCGAGTCAGTTGTCGTCACCTCAATAAAGAGATCTACGTCGCCCAAACCGTAAACGAACTGAGCCGGGATGTTATGAGAGCGGTTCTCGCCTTTCTTGATGGTACGTTCTCTGTAATTACCCAGTCCGTACATCTCCAACATATCCGTCTTGGAACTACGGCCCTCATAGATGGCCACTTTCACTTTCGCATCACTCTTACCGGCATTTTTAGAAGCCACATAGAGAATCTTGTTGAACAGATTCTTGTCCTTCTTCAGGTCCGCGGTATTGAGCCGGTACCACATAGCGGAGTTCGGCGACTGCGTAAACTTGTCACCCAAGTGAATCGGCAGAGCGTCATCACGGGTATTACCAGTGGTAGCGCTAACCAATTCCGTACCAAACTGGAAATCACCTGCACCTTTCGTACGAGTTACGCGGATGATGATAGAATCTTTCTTCATCATCTGGTCAAACGTACTGGCCGGAACGGTATCTTTTGTGCTCTTGCCGGCTTTGAGGGTCTGGCTCTTGGACATCATGCTCTTGGTGATCGGGAACGCATAAGCAATCTCCGCCTTGATGGTAAGCTCTTTCGAAGAGAGGTTATCAACAAAAGCAACGGGTTTCACTTTCTTTTCCAGATTACGAACGGAGTCGATCTGGCTCTGCGGAATGATATACCAAGCGGTGTCTACATTTTGCACATAGGTCTTGTTCCAGTGCAGCTCAATGAGGTTCAGATTATCAGCAAAGATGGTATCGAACGGTTCTACCTCCAATGTATCCGCCCAGAAGCGGAGAGAAGTCGAACCTTCCAGGTTGATATAGATGATACTATCGCTGAGCGTCTCCAGCGCACTGTTCTGAATCTTGAAGTTTCGTTCTGCTTTTGCTGCAAGCGTGAAGCGCTGCACAGTCGGAGTCTCTTCTACCGGGCAGGTATATACCAATTGTGCAAGACCCTTACATACCTCATTGTCACGGTTCTGGATATGCAGTTTGAGGTCATTACCTTTCTTCATCACGTTGCGCAGGTCAATGACGTACCACAGGTTCGCATTCGCGTCCTGGAGGTTACCGGACTGCCAGTTGAACGGAATAGCGGATGCACAGCTGGCACCGGCTGCTTCTTCCGTCAAACGCATCTGGAGAGAGAACTCCTGCGTACCGGTGATACGTACCCACAACTCATCCTGAACGATGTTCTCGAACAAGTTACGGGACAGCTTGCTGGTGTACGATCCGTTCGGCGCAATCTTGATGGTACGCACTTCATTCTCGATTATATCCGGGCACTCCAGCGACTGCTCGGTGGTGATAATCACGGAATCGGTGCTGCTCAGGTTCTGCATGAACAGCGTCGGGAACTTAGCGGTCGATTCACGAACGGCATTCATATCGATACGATACCAAACGGTGTCGTTTGCATTCTGGTGGATTCCTTCTTCCCAATTGAAATCTACAGCGGTCTCACAGGCGTGATCCGCTACCTCTTTCGTCTGTGCGCTGACGGTATCCGCCCAGAATCTGATATCCTGGCTGGTTTCCACTCCTACCCATACGACATCCGTCATGAGGGCGTAAGTAGAGAAACCGATGCGACGCTCCAGCGTATCACCTTTGGCATTGAGTGTACCGGTCATCTCCTGCAAGTCGATATACGGACAGGAGAATGCGAACGAAGCCTTGACGCTGGCCGATGCGTTGCCTTGGTTGACAACAAACACTCTGAGATCGCGCATATTATCGCGTGCCTCTGCTACGTTAATAGCATACCACTGGGTGGTACGAGCCTCCTGCGTATGACCGGACTCCCAGTTGAAGTCGATATTGGTCTTACAAGCTTTACCTTCACGTACGTGTTTGAAACGACCGTAGAAATTAATCGGCTGGTCGGTAATGGTAAGCAGGTAGATAGAATCCACATTGCCCATACCTTCCAACATGTTCTTCTTGTACACTACGATCTCTTCCTCACCCGGAGCAAGGCTGTAATCCGTATTGCTGGTACCGTATGCCGGACGCTCGAAAGCCATCTTAACGGTCATCTTGGCCGGCACTTCTCCTTCATTACGATAAGTAAACTCCGGCTCGTACTTGGCAATCGAGTCCATGTCAGCCACTTTGATGCGATAGAGGGTCTTTCCTGCCGGAATAACCATCGTATCCGTAACGTGGAGGTCGAACTCATTCGTGATACCGACTTCATCCATCTTGCCCGGAGTAGGAATGACAGCCGTAGTTGGCTGTTCCACTTTCTCCACGAGGATGCTGATCGGAGACTCCACGTTCTCAATACCGAAATAGAGTTCATCGGGCTGTACGCTGTTGATCATGCTGCGCGGCACGGTGTCAATCACCTGTTCGCCCGGAGCGAGTTCATAGGAACGCTTGGTCAAACCAGACGAAGGACAGTCCAAAGACTGACCAACCTTGAGGTTCAATTTCTTGGAACCGGTGTTGGTGATGGTGATCTTGGCATCAAAACCATCCACCGTCATCACGTCCTTGATAGGTTTGAGACTTACGCGCCACCATGCAGAATACATCGGGTTCTGCGTAGCCACTACGCCCCAAGTCAGGGTACGCGCATCCTTACAGGTCTCATCCAAGTCCGCAGCCTCAAACACTTTGGCACTCAGTTTGATAGTACCGTTGGAAGTAAGGGTGAGGTAGATCTCCGTCTGCTTCATCATCACAAGCATAGAGGCATTCGCCGTGTAGGTCTTGTACTGACGTGCAGCAATGGTGTAGTCTTTCGATTCCACCTGACCTGCGACAGTTGCGGTCATACTGACATCCACGGAAGTGCCTACAGCGTTACTCGGATTGGTCAGATACAGAGTAAGCGATGGGTTGTCCTCTTCATAAAGAGGCGCCAAATCCACTCGGTACCATTTGGTACCACTGTCATGCGTGATTCCCTTGTCCCAATCAAAGTCAATAGCATTGCCTTGGGTACTACCATCATTACGTCCGATGGCCATCGCAAAGACGGTCATCATGGACGCCATGGTAAATAGGATTAACTTCTTCATGTAGTTTTTTGTTTGTTAGTTAGTAATTATGTTAATTGATTTAATATATTAATTGCCCTAAAAGGTTGTATTTACTATTATTAAGGAGGATAATGATATGTCCATCCTGTAGTTGTTTTATCGCACGGATTGAAGGTTCTTTCACTGTTTCCATCGCTTCTTTCGGTGCGTCACTATTCATAATCGACAATGCGATATGGCGGGTGCAGGTACCGGCTTTCCGAATCCATAAGTCATAATCGCCAAAGGCATGGAATACATCACCAGTGGCGGCGTATCGGTAACCCCTGTTCAGATCCACTTGTTTCACATATACCGTATCATACTCCGTGACCGCCGGTGTGAAGGTCAGATCCACATCCCGGGAAGTCAGCGTATCGCGGTTCACCCATACGGTATCGACAAAAGCCGTATCTGCGTCATAGGTTCGCATACTGAATGTCACCGTCTTGCCTTCACACCATACACCGGTAACCGTCTCCAACGGCTCCACATATACCGGATTATTAAACCAGGTCACACGCCCCACTATACCGGCATCATGCTTCACATGCAGCCACAGCGTTCGTCCTTCATTACGGACGGCCGTCAACACTGCCGCCTCCGGCTGGAAGACATGCAGCGAATCGGTCAGCACAGCACGACCTATCTCCTCTCCCGTACAACTATCCAGCGTCAGCCATAACTCGCAAGGTTCACTCTCCTTTTGCAGCCAATGGATGAAGGCTTTGCCGGACTGCGCTATCTGATCCCACTCCATCCGATAGGCGTTCTCCTCTTTATCACACACATAGACCATACCCGGACGCAAAGGCAACGGATCTTCGCAAGTGGACAAGGGTCCCTGGTCATAGGGATAGCAGTAAACGCGGCCCGTACCGCCATTCGGATATACCCGCAAATGCGGTGTCAGGGTCTGCGCCAACATCTGCGCCGTTTCGCCCATCTCATCCAGTTTGCTGTTTATATAGTCCACATCCACATCTACCATGCGGTTCTTTCCCACTGTGATGGTGAAAGTGGGCACTTTGCTCGTACAGAACGCAAACACCTCCATCGTTACGGAGCAATCCGCGAACCAGTATGCGGACAAGCCCTGCTTGAGATCATTGACCGAAGCCGTGTACCATACTGTGTCCGTCAGCACCCTATCCAACGGGAACTGGAAGGTATCCGAGCCTTCATGGCAAGCACAATAATGTGCGGGCAGACCCAAAGCTGCGCTTGTATAGAGGCAATCATCGCTCCACTGCGGTGCATCGTGCTGCGCCACAGCCATAGTTGCCCATGCAAGGAATACTATGATGAATACTCTTTTCAAATCTCAACTATCCGATTTAAAACCTAAAATCAAAAATGTTCTATCTTCACTCCCATCAGGTTATAGTCCACACCGCCGCGACGGATGATGACTTGTCCGTTTTCAATACGTTTTGTGGTGGTTTGAGCGGCTCCGACCTGATCAATAGCCATCGGGAATTCCGTGTTGTATATTTCTCCGCAGCGGAACTGTATCTGCACGGCCAGAGTGCCGGCATCTATCCATTGCGGCTCAGCTGCTACAGTCAGCGGCGTATAGGATACTCCGCCATCATGACTTTCGCTCCACATCACGCTCTCCACCGGCGTCATATCGCCCGTATAGTAAGCACGCATATTGTTCTCCGCACGGTTCAGGTCCATCAAGGTCCGAGACGGCTCTCCGGCAATCTCCACGCCCTCCATCAACTGGTTCCACACCTCTGCCGGCGAGACGAAGTTATACGGTCTAAAACGACGGATCAGGAGTTCATGCACCTGCTCGTCATGGGTTGTATTGAAGCCCCGACAGAAATAGACGGTGTCATACTCCATACGCTTGATAGTGAGATGAAGCGTAACGACAGAGTCACAACCGGACACATTGACGGTTGTATACGTATAGTCACCGCTCTGCGTATAAGTCTCACCCCACGGCGCAAGATAGTTATTGTAATCCACCACTGTCAACTCACGATGCGATGAGTAGCCGATGGTCAGATAGAGCGTCCGGATCGAACGGTCACCCGCTTCATTGATGAGCGTATCAACATATTCTCCGCTCTCCGTATAGGTCTTTCCGGCAATGACAATCCGGTCACACCCCTCCTGGCGGATTGTATCATACGAAGTGGTATGAATCGTCAGAAGAAGCGTCGTGATGGAATCGCAGCCCGCTATATTCTGCAGCGTATCACGATACTCACCGCTCTCCGTATAGGTCGTGCCCCACGGCGCGATGTAAGAATCAAACTCCTCGGCCGTCAACTCGACATACGAACTATACCGGATAGAGACATAGATGGTTTTAATCACCCGATCGCCTTCACCCGTAGCAATCGTATCCGTATATTCCCCGCTCCGGGTATAGGTCTTGCCCTCAATCACAATCCGGTCGCAACCCAACTCACTAATGGTATCATAATACGTGGTATGGATTGTCAGACGGAGCGTAGCCACTGAATCACAACCGGCCGCATTGACCGTCGTATCACGGTATACACCGGATTCGGTATACGTCGTGCCCCACGGAGCTGTAAATGCATCGAACTTCTCGGCTTCCAGCTCGACGGAAGACGAATAATTGACGATCAGAATAATGGAATTGACCGTACGGTCTCCCGATTCAAGAAGGGTGGTATCCACGATGAACTCCGTGCTCTCCAGATAGGTCGTATCGCCGAATACAAAACTGTCACACACCTCTTCAACGGATGCGTTATAGAGCGTATGATGGACGGTCAAATGAAGCGTATGGGTATATTCGCAACCGTTACCATCCTCCCAATCCAACACATAATCACCACTCTCGTAATACATTGTGCCATACCAGGAGATGCTATCCCAGACGACGGCAGTTGTATCCGTATTCTCCGGCTGCGGATAAACAACCAGATGGAGCGTACGAATCGAGTCGCAACCCTCCGCGTTCACCAACGTATCGTTATAATCACCGCTCTCGTCATACCACTCGCCGCGCCATTCCAGTCCGCCACATACAGCGGCCGCCGTATCGCTAAAAGAAGGATGGCAGACAAACGGCTCCGCCAAGAGGCGTGCTCTCTCATGCGCTTTTATCTCCACAATGCGGGCCTTGTCCGCTTTTTCAAACTCCCATCTCCACACCATACTGCATTCCGCAAAGAGGCGCTGCACGGGCAGCGTATCATCCATCACCATTGCCACCGGTATGGGACCGAAGGCCGTATCCGGCATATAGGTAATCGTAGCCGGCAGATGGTCCGTATCAATGCGAATATAATTGCTACCGCTCTGCAGGGAGAGCATAATGGTATCCGTCACACGAGTAGCCCTATCCGCCGTAGTACCGGCAGGCTGCTGTGCAAAACCGAAAGAGGCAGCTGCCATCAACAGGCAACTTGCGACCATAATGCGGATGCTATGTATCAAACTATTTTTCACCACTTATCTCTTTCTCTCATACATGTATGCGCGCTGTATGCATACACACACGATAAAACAGGGCGCAAAGTTACATATTTTTTCTGAAATATGCAAGTTTTAGCGCTGTTTTATGTGTTTTTTGTTAATTTTTCTACAATTTTATCTCTATTTTCTCATTTTCTCCCTGCAATGTGTAATTTCCGACGGGCAAAGTCAGTACATGCGGGGTGCCCGGTTCAGCCTCCCATCGGTCTTGTTCTGCACCTTGCTCATCGGTTATCACGATGGTCTGCGGTTCACGCACCTGCACCACGACGGATGTCCCTTCGCAGGCCACTGCAATCGTTGAGCCTGGATAGGAAGGATCCGTCTCTGCCGGAGCGGTAGAGGTTAGGGTCATCTGGTATTGCCCCACACTCTGCGTATGATGGAACCGGGCGTATATATAGCCCTCATCATCCACAGAGCCTGCCCAGCGGGCAATCTCTTCCGCCGGGATAGTATCCGTATTGTTGGATGTAGTAAACTTGACATAATAGAGCAGATTCTCCGCCGTATTATCCTGGGTTATATTACAATCCTTGGCGATATACACATGACATTCTTTCTTCGCGCTGAAGGTGATAGCCATATCACCGCCCACCCATTGTGAATAATTAAGCCGATAGTTACCACCGGTGGAAGCACGTCTTACCGTGAAAGTTGTATCCAGGGTATTAATATAATTTGTTGTATTTTTCACACAATCAGACACATCCCATTCAGAAGGGGTAATCGTCGTTGCTTCCGAACAATCGAAACGGATATACAGGAACTGCTCTGTTGTCTGCTTCCAAAACTCAACCATATCCGTTCCGAAAATACCCTGCCAGTGCCCGGTGCTTATTCTTTCAAACTGATAGTCCGCCAAAATATGCTCCTCCGAAAAATCCGGGTCGTTTGCTATCATCATTCGGAACATGTGTTGAGTAGGAGTTGTGAACTTGGTGTTCAAATCCTTGTCGTTCCAAGAAGTAGGAATAGCAAACACATTGGTATCATTGGCATTGAGCGCATAGGTACGATCCAGACGGAGCAGCGTGGCATTGCCTCGTGGCGGAGCCTGCGGGGCTTTGATAATCTTCATTATACCCGGCTCTTCGCTATAGAACTTAGCGAAATACAAACCTGCCTCATTGGGGAAATCCTTCTGATTATGCACATATTCGGACAGCAGTCTGGCGCTGACCGTAATGGAATCCCCCGGTTCTATCCAGGCGGCATCAATGATGTTCCTGTCCGTTCCGACCGGGTCAAAATCGCATGTATTGGCTACAGCAAACCGGCAGGGAGTAGTACCTTCCCACTTATAGCGGATGGTATCCTCCTGCCATTGCACATAGGGCACAATGACATGGCGTTTCTTATCCAGTGCCGCCACTTCGACGGTATCGCCCAGATGCATGAACTTCGCCCCATCCACGCAGTTGTTGAACAGGTCATCCGGAGCAATGGCAATCGTACCGTTGCTCTGATAGGTCACCTTCACAAACACCTCGACATTGTAACTGATACCTACCTGCAGCAACAGGTCGCGGTACTGCTTACCCATGGACAGATAGTACACAAACGTGTTGTCATCCAAATAAGTGGAACTCAGCGAAGGCTTATGCGGCATTTCGAATGTGATGCCGCCCGAACCACTGGTTTTACAGAACAAACTACATAGGATACTATCCTCGTAGTAACCGGAGGTACAACTGAAGTCCATCTCTACGACAGGAGGCGGATCTGACTCACCGTTCGCCGGAGCAAAATACACCGCCAGCGGCAGGTCAAACGTCCATGCAGAGTACCAGACAGACATTCCATTCCTCACCTCCACACGATAATCATCTCCCAAAGGGATGGCCGTCTCGCAAGACTCTCCCGGAGCTTGCGCGTATGCGTGCGCGCCTGTTCCAATAAACATAGCGCACGCGCAAAATGCAATATAAAATATTCGTTTCATACGATTGATTTTGACTTCCCTTTAGAACACGGGCGTTCTATGCGTGTTGTCATAGGAACGACGGATCGCGGGAGCCCCCGGATCAACCGGTAGGTCAGAACTGTTACCAGTTACCATTAACTGTTGTGTGTTGCACAACGTGATTTCCACATCGGGGACAATATATTGTTTTTTTACCATAATCGTGAAAATTCGTAAAATTGTTAAACCGTTAAACTGTTAAATCGTTATGACGTTATTAGGTAATTTCGTTATTACGAAGATTATTTTACCAATTGACCATCGACGCTGTATACCTCACCACCTCGGATGATATATACATGGTCGTTGATGAGCACCTTACGGGTTTCGCCCTGGGCATCCACGACGGCCTCGTCCATGCCGGTAGTCACTTGCGGCGATTTCTTGGAAATGATACGCAAACCATAATGAGCATCCGTGCCCTTCTCAAGATTGAGCACATAACCTCCGTAGCAGAGATTCCAAATTGCTTCGCCATCATAAGTCAAGTACAACATGGACTCGCTATCCGGCTGGTCTTCAATGAAGATCTCGTACTCACCTGTATGGGGTGCGAAAATACCTAACGGATAATCTGCCGTATTGTCGTTTGGAGCTACGGTATTGATACTCATCTTGCTGTCATAACGATCAACCCACATCTGCGGCACAACGGAGCTGACGCCCATCTTGGCAAGATCCTGGCCAACGATATATGCATCCGTTTCTTTATCCTCGTCCATGCGGACAATAATCCGGTCGGACACATCCTGATAGCTGGCAGCCAACATGAGTTCGTAGCGAGTGAACAATCTGTTTTCCACAACGCGACGAAGTGCGGGAGCGGATGAATTATCATATGTTTCTGAATTAGCCACGATGGATCCTTCTTTCGCTGATTGAACGAAGATGGGCTGACCTACCTGGAGTTTATTCTCGCTCATATTAAACCATTCATATCCCTTAGAGTCCGGATTATAAACCTGTCCACGCCCTTCAGTTGCTCCTACATTGAGGTATGCTCTATATATGGCAGGGTTAGCAATTCCGTTCCAGTTAGCCAAACTAGCATTATCTGAACTATATTGCGCTACAGGAACTTCCGTGTAAATGAGTTTCTCGTTGTCTTTTGCGAAACGAATTGTATCCGCATCAGATGTCAAGTAAATCATATACGCGCGTCCCGGATACATGATTTGCTTGTCATCATCATCCTCCTCGACGTAGTTCCATGCCTTGGTGGCACCTTGCGAGCGACGATAACCATCATAGTAAATGAGGTCGAATGTCGAACCTAAGGTCTGCTGAACAAACTCACCATCTCCCTTCTTAAGATATACTCCGCCTAACTCATATGCCGGTACGTTCACCTGCCAAGGTACAGCCACGGCGTACCATGTACGTGCCTTGAAGCCTCCTTCTTGAGAGAAATGGAAATATGCATTGGTTGTGTTCACCGTTCCTTCACCAGTTATTTCTCCCGATGAAGATGGAGTGGCTTCCAAGATTAAGTCATTGGTGGTGAGTGTTGCATTCGATGCCACATTCATACTTCCTGATACAGGCACCACAGTCACCTCTACACTTTCATCGTTGTTTATGGGAATCTCAATCGGATCAGTTCCCGATTGGCTAGTAGTATTAATAGTCAATTCGTATTGAGCAGTATAGGTAACATCACAACCATTTACTTCCGATACCGGCTCACTCCACCCAATAAAATTATAAATTTTATTTCCTTCAGCATCTCTATGAGGTTTCTCACCTTCATAATCGGAAGCGGGGATAGACCAGCCCCAGCCCTTCTGTTTGGAGAACAAGATATTGCCATTATAATCCATCCACGAAACGGTATATTGTCGTGGAGTTTCATTACCATACGTTGCAGTATAAGTTGCATTCTCCGTTACCTCAACTACTTCCGGTGACCATCCAGTGAACGGACGGTAATAATCTAACCGTGTTACAAAATCCGGGTGCTCAGGAGTTTCACCATCGTACGATGGGGCTGTTCCATAAGGCACATTTTCGTCTTTTTCCAAGATATTCCCATTCGTATTCTGCCATATAACAGTATAGGTATTTGCTGTTTCTGTATATAGCGCAGTATAAGTTTGCGCTCCAGTTACAGTCGATATTTCCGGATCCCAGCCGTTGAACGTGTAGGTATATTGGGCAGTTGCGACTTTGGTAGGCGCTGCGCCTGCGTATGCAGGAGTCTCACCATAGTCCACTTCACCGCTCTGCAGGACCTCATCTCCGTTCTTGAATGTGATCGTGTACTTATTAACGGTACTGCTGAAGGTTGCGTTATAGGTAGCATTGCCTGTTACAGAAACTATCTCCGGTGTCCATCCATTATGGGTGTATGTATATTGCACGTCAGCGGCTTTGGTCGGAGTGCTTCCGCTATATGAAGGCGTCTTACCGTATTCAACTTGTTCACTCGTCAATTCGTTACCATCACCGTCCAACCATGTAATTGTGTACTTGTTTATCGTACTGCTATAGGTAGCAGTATAGGTAGCTTCGCCTGTTACAGGAACTATCTCCGGTGTCCATCCACTATGTGTGTATGTATATTGTGCGGTGGCAGCTTTGGTCGGAGTGCCACTATATACAGGCGTTGTGCCTACTTCTTCCGTTTTAGATTGAAGCTGTGTACCATCTTCATTTCGGAAGGTTACCGTATATACCTGAACGACTTTGTAGTTATAGTTCGGATTAGCGGCTTTCTCTTCTGCGGACATTTCACGCTTCTCATAACCGGAGACTACAGTAGCCGAATTAAAGTCGTTCGTGTAGAAATAACCACCGGATACTTGTGTTTTGCTTCCGTTTGAGAACAACTTAGTCGTGTTACTTCCTTTTGCATAGAACTTACCACCGGTTATTACCACATCTTCCGAGTAATCATACACTGCATACGCATTTTTGGTACTGGAAGCAATGAGTTCTCCGCCATTGATATATGCATCACCATAATTCATATATAACGGAGCAGCATTTCTGCTGGAGGAACCACCTGTTTTCTTAGCCTCGATAATTCCTCCATTGATAGTAATCACGGATGTACTATTCTGAGAATATATCGTGTAATAATGCGCATTACCGGAGCCCGAATAGGATATCTTACCGCCTTCACCCGAGTCCATGACAGTCAAAGAACCTGTTACATAGAACAAACGTGTGTTAGATGTGGTACTCGTAGTAAGAGAAATCGTACAACCATTCAAATCAATGGTGAAGTTTCCACTGATCGTCGTGTTGTTCGTACCGGTAACATTGCTATACAATTTCAGCACAGAGCCAGCGGAACTATTGGCAGCAGTTATTGCGTTAGCCAAAGAGTTTTTATACTCCGGCTCACCGCCAGCAGGCGTGACAGAAGCTACAAACGACACTTCGCTATAGGTTGCCGTATAGGTAGCGTTCGCAGTAACTGTAGCAATGGCCGGTGACCAACCGGTGAAAGTATAAGCTTTCTTGTTTGCCAGATCAATCGGTCTGGATGGATTGCTTATTGAAGGCGTAGCACCATACGGAAGCACGAATTCCTTAATGGTAGAACCATCGTAGTTCTTGAACGTAATAGTAAACGTACGAACCGTCGGTGTATATTGCGCCGTATATTCAGCAGGACCGGTAACTGTCGTTACAGCCGGAGTCCAACCTGAGAAGGTATAGTTATTGGCAGCATCAGATGCCTTGGTCGGAGCAGCATAAGGATATGCCGGTGTCTGACCGTAAGCCACGTTGATTACCACCGGATCATCTACTCCGTTGTCCGGGTCAAAGGTAATCGGGAATTCACGCGGTGTTCCGGTTGCGCTAAACTGCGCAGTATAGGTTGCTTCACCAGTTACCGGAACTAGCGTATTGTCCCAACCCAAGAACTCATAGGTATGGGTTGCAGTTGCCTTTTCAGGTGCAACAGGACTAACCGGAGTCGTACCATATTCTACCTCGATCGTTTGAGAAGCTCCATTGCCATCCAAGTTAGCAAACGTAATGTTATAATTTCTGGTATTCTGTGCGAATTGAGCCGTATATGTTGCTTCACCGTCCACAGGAACCAATGCCGGATCCCAGCCGGAGAAGGTATATTCATACTGCACGGTGCTTGCCTTTGCCGGTTCAACCGCCACATCATTGTTATCGCGGTTATAGAACGGAGTAGAACCCACACCGAACTTGCCGGACCATGATGCGCCGGCGCCATCCACATTATTGAGCGTAATAAGATACAACTCATTCACATAGTTATACTGTGCCGTGAAAGTCTCTTTGCCGGTAACAGCAGGCAACGTAGCACCGGAAGCATAGAAATCACCGTTGCCATTCTTCCATCCGGTAAAGTAGTAGTAACCGTCCAAGTCGCGCGCACGTCCGGGCGTTAATCCATTATATATAGGATGCTCACCCTGCGTTACCTGCTCCTGCTGCAGAGATGTACCATCGTAGTTAGCGAAGGTCACCTTATAGCGCGGAGTTGTACTATAGTGCGCATAGAAGGTCATCTCGCCGTTTACAGTAGGCATCGGCGACAGTTTTGCACCGCCATCAGTCAGCGCCCAACCGTCGAAGGTATAAGCGAAGTTATTGTCCGCCTCTTTGGTCGGCGTAGCGCCGTCATAAGAAACAGCCGCTCCGTATGCCTGCTTGGCGTCGGTCTCAATGATTGTTTCGCCGTTTTTCCAAACAACCGGGTACTTGTTTACAATATTCGACCAAACAGCTGTATAAGTCGTATGCCTTGTTACAGCCGGCAGTTCGGCATCTTTATCAAATTGCGATACTGCATCGTCCGCCAACCAGTACTGGAAATAATAGGTGTATTGCGCCGCCGGATCTTTTACCGCAGTATATGCAGGATGCTCTCCGTATGCTACTTCCACCGGCACATTCGCGCCATTATTCGCATCCGCGAACGTTACCGTATAGTGTCTGGGGTTCGCCGTGAATACCGGACGGTAAGACATGTCTGCCGTAGCTGTTTCCAGCGTGGCATCCCAGTGATAAGTTGTGTCGGAAACGCTGCTCTTCCAACCGTAGAAGGTATATGTGGCAGCTGACGTTGTCTCCTTGGTCGGGTTGGTTGCAATAACCGCCTGATCGGGAATTCCATTGTAGTCTGTTACAATAACTTTGTCATTTGCGTCCGAACCCTCTTCTTTCATGTAGAAAGTAACATTAACGGTCTTGAGTTTCCACTTGCCTGCCGTTTCGTCATAATAGTAGAATCCTTCATATCCCGGCTTCTCACATTTGAATACTGCCGGATCAGATGTTGCTACAACTTCCCACCACTGACACTCATCCATCAAAATCAGGAGTTTATCCGAAGCGGTTAGATAGGTATGGTTGGCTTCTTCCACACCGGTCAGTTTGCTATTCGCATCCGTTTGGCTCTTCTTCAGTTCCACGAAACCGGATGGTTTTGCATATACCTTGGGTTCGATTACCTCAAAACAGCCGTTGGTATAAGTCTTCTTCCACTCTCCGTCAAGATAGATCCATGCTTCTCCGGAGTTAGTACTTGCGGTCTCTTTATAGGTGCCGTCACCATTCTTCAGTTTGGCAGGCTCCATATCCACTTGACGTGTTGTAGCAGAACCACTGGAGACTCCTGTTATCAGTTGAATATTTGTGGCAGAAGCAGCATTCGCATTGTACGTGATGGTACCTGCATCCGCATCATTGGAATAGATGTTCGCGCCATTGGTTGCATTTGTTCCGTTTGCGATGGATTTGGTTGTGAACAAGCTACCCTTCACATCAATCTTACCATGCACATTTACTGCAGCATCGGCATACGAAGTAAACGTACTCTGGTCCTTGTCAAACACATACAAACTGCAACCGGAATTGATAGTCAGCTTGCCTGTCTTGTTGATTTCAAGTTGTGAACCGGGTAAGAGTTGTGTACTCTGCGTAATGGCGAAATCACCATCCAGAATATGTATCTTCATATTCGTGGTAATAGGCAGTATATAGTTGGCGGAGTTCATAGTAGCCTCTTCCATAACGATTTTGAGTGAGCCTAATTTGGCGTTACTGTTAGCTTCCCAGATTTGATAACTGCTTGCATAACTCTTGCGCACCCAGGAAGACTCGTCCGGATCATCCACGAGGAACAACGCTCCGCTCGTGCCTATCACTTTGATATTGTCATCCTTGTTGTAACCGATACCAACCACTCCCTTGTAGTAGTTACTCATCGCGCATACCAAACGGGATCCATAATAATAGGTGGCAGGTACTTCGATATTGTTGATTTCATATTGCTGAACCGGGAAGAACTTATAATTGTTGTTGTTATATACATTCACGATATTACTCATAGCAGGCATACCGTAAATCTGGAACATCTCACGCACCTCGGCATTGTTCTTCACCTTGATTTCACCCGTACCGGTAATTTTACCCCATGCATAGAGGACCGCACCGCTGTTGAGCTGAATCAAACTACCGCTATTCATATAGATGCGTGCGTACGGACCTTTGATATAACTGATGTGTCCCGTTTCAGCGCACCACATCTGTGCACTTACTTCGATTTTTCCGGAAACGCTCAACTTGGCATTCGCCGCCAAGGTAAGACGCATGAACTCCACAATATCTTTGGATGTGGTGGTCTTGTTCTTGTTGTCGTTTCCGCCATCTGCATATATTGCGTTTTGACCAACCAAATGAGGAATAAGCAGAGTCGCATTGGACGGCAGTTCATAATCACCGGCGGGCAGGGTATAATTCTGCGTCATCACGATAACATGGTTGCTTCCGGCATTGTCCTTTGTATATTGCAATGCTGCCTCAAGAGTCGTGTAATGCGCTCCGCCGACAATCTTACATACATACGGACTTGGATTCTCTGTAGCTATCACATAGTAATATCCTGCCGCATAATCGGCTTCGGTATCATCTATCGTGTATATATTGTATCCGGTAAATTTATATTTGTCCAGATTGGTATTGCTGTCATACACACCGCCTTTCAGCTTCACGTTTGCGGCTGTAGCAGTAGCGTTCAACGGGCCATAGGTGGTCGTACCGTTTCCGGTTGCCTTGAACTTACCGCCGCGGACCTCACCAACCGAAGTCGCATCGAAGAACATCGCATAGACACCGGTCGTGGTTGCCTGTGCGCTTACGATGTCGCCGTCAATGGTGAAGTTCTTCTTCGCATACACACCGTAACTCGTCGCTCCGTTCGTTGCGGTGGAGCTAATGGTATTGTTCGAAAGAGTCAAGGTAGAAGCGGTATTACCCCATACGCCAAACACACTCAATTTTGCCTGTGCCGTATAGGTAGCGCCCGTACTATTCAAAGTACCGTTAATACATGCGCCATACACATTCTGCGAATAGGCAGCATTGGATGCGATGACAGTGAAAGTGGCATTCGTGACACTTGTTGTCTTGCTTGCCGCATTATAAAGTCCATACAGTTCCGAATTCTGTGCTGCAGTAGCCGCTCCTTGTTTAGCATCCACCGTATAGCTACCACCATTGATTGTCACTGAGCCGGCAACATGATTGACACCATATGCCTTAACTGTCTGCGCGGTAACCGTAGCGTTACAATTGGTCAGACTGTTCGTTCCGTCTTCCGCATAGAGACCATATGCCTGATCCGTACCCGAGGTCGTTGCCGTCAGCGTACAACCCGTAGCCGTCAAATTGGTACGCGAATAAATAGCATAGGCAATGTTCGTATTGGATTTACCGGTAATATCGCAGTTGGTCAATGTAACCGTTCCAGCATTGCCGACAACGCCATGTGCTTTGCTACCCGTTCCCTTCGTCTCTCCGTATAAAGTAGCATTGGCTATCGTTGCGTTGTCCGAAACATGAGCACCAAAAGCACCCACTCCGCTCGTTTTAAGGATTCCCTTGAAAGTACCGCCATCCACCGTCAACATACCTTTTCGGTGACGAATAGCATACGCGTATCCGGTTTCCGCATTGGCAGTATAGGTACCGTCTTCGATCGTGGTAGAAACAGCACCTGCATTTGTGCTAATTGCAGCAGCATAGTTCGTCGACGCGGTCGCAGTAGTGGACATGTTGGTCGCTGTGACCGTAATGTTATTCATACTTGCCGTACCGAGATTGTGGATGCCACATACTTCTACGTTGTTCGTGCCGTTACCTGTGGAGACTTCCGCCGATACTTTGGTGTTCTGTTGCAACATCGCAGTAGCTCCGGATGCCACATATACACCATACACTTTATCTGCCACTGCCTCTACAGCCAATTTACCGCCGTTGAAGTTCAAACGGCCGGCGTTGACATACGCACCGTATGCATTGGATGTATGCGCACTTACGGCAAAGTCAGTCGTCGTAACGGTAGAAATGCCGCCATTGACATAAACACCGTAAGCATTTGTGCCGGTAGAAGTCTCTACGGTCACATCAACATCCGTAATATTGCTCTGACCGGCAGACCAGAGGCCGTATGCGTTGGTCGGAGCCAAAACGGAAATCGAGCCACCGTTGAGCGTAGCATAGTCACTTGCCGAAGCGACATGCACACCTTGGGCACTGCCAGAGTTGGCGCTGACCGTCAAATCTCCATTCGTCAGGAAGAAGATACTACCCTGCTGTACATCCACACCATAAGCAGCACCTGCGCCGGTATTGGCTGCGGACAGCGTACCGCCATTCATCGTCAGTTTGGCAGCTTTCGTGAAAGTAACTACGCTGACAGCACTTGATGAAGCATAGGCAGTATGGATTTCACCTACTTGGGTAAAACTGCCATCCATGATCTGCACGTCTATTCCGGCTGCATCAATCGAGAAAGCAGATGCGCAGTTGGCGGTGAGCACCTTTCCGTTTACATCGAACGTCATGGACTTGGTAAAAGATACCGGAGTCGTAATCGTCACACCGTTATTCATCAGTTTGACGGTCGGCTTGTTGTCCATACTGTTCGCCTGCGTCATCATCTCACCCAATGTACCCGTATGCGTACGTACGCCGCTCTCTTCAATACAAGCCTCGTAACCTACCACCTCTTCGGAAGAGCAGGCAATCGTGAACTGTGTCGGTTCGCCATAAGCAGGAGTGACAGTCACTTCAACGCTAATACCGCCCCAATGCGTAGCCGTGAAGGAATACGGGATTTCCAAACGATTATTCACCGCATCCAGCGTAGCAGTCCCTAAAGCTATCGAACCATAGCTATTGGAGAGAGCCGTGGTCGTGATGGTGAAATCGGAAGAAGTCCACGGACCGATCAAAGTCGGACATGCCACATACACTTTCTTGCCACTATAGGTATCCAATTCCGCTTCGGAGCCGGTTCCAACATTAACTGCCAAATCGCCGGAAGCCTCACCCCAGCCGATTTCCTTAAACAACGGACTAATCGTCGCGTTGGTATGCGCCGTATAAACATAGGTCTTAGTTGTAGGTCCGGTTCCGGATATTAATGATCCATTCTCATACCATCCCAAGAAACTGGATGCATCGGACGGAACGGACAGCGTAATTTTATCCGCCGCATAGGAGTTCTCTTCGCGTGCCTCTTCCGTGGAAGTGGTCATCGAAAAATCAAAGCCATCATCTTTGAATTTCCAAATCGCCGTACCGTCAGACTCCGTAGAACCCGTGTTATAACTCGTTATATACTCATACTGCACGCTATACGAACCACCCACCGGCACCGCATAGGTAATCACATACTTGGTAGCCGGAGAGAAATAAGCCGTCGGTCGTCTCCATGTAGCCTGCGAACCACCCGCCGTACTTTGAATACAATCGGCATCACCGTCCCATGGACCTTGGTTAAGTTCATCAGCCGTATTACAACCACCGGTTGCACTCGCAGGATGGTCAGGATATTGACCAGTACCGCCACTGTCACCACGTTTCCCCCACGAGCCGTTGAATACATAGCCACGGGAAGGCCTTGCCCAATAATACTGGTTGGTAGGCGTACAGCCATCATCACCGGCATCAATATAACAAGCATTGGTTGTGCTGTTATTCGAGGATGCAGTACTAACCAAGAGACCTCCAGGCTGGGAGTTCTTGAAACTGCTGTTCGCAACGCTTGATTGATTGCTTGTACTCAGATACACCAAGCCTTGCGCCGGGTCAGCAGTCGTTGCACTGACATAGTGCGTACCGCCTGCCCACATCTCCCCCACACCGAAGAACATCAGCAGTACCATCAGCACTGCCCGCAATCCGCCGGAGAAGATATTCTTTCTCAAAGTTAAGTTGGTTTGAAAATTAATCGTTTTCATATCTTTTTGTACTTTAAATGTTTCTATATATTTGCCGGCCATCCAAAGAGTCTCATCTTTGATAACGACCTGGACCTTTCGGAATATTACTATGTGTTATAAATGTTATATCTTAGTTCATTTTTTTAATTGTGTTCTCTTCCGCATACACGTGCGTACACATGCGCCGATAAAAAACGGCGCAAAGATACAACATTTTTTTCATATAAGCAAGAAAAATGAGAAAAATATTATCAATATTCTACTTTTTGCAAACTACAGGTAACATTTTCCTGTAGAAAATGGCGGAGGTGGAGTTATCATGAAAGACGAAAGAGGAAATTTAGAATTATAAATAAAAAATGACGAGCGATTTGGGTTGTGGGTGGCTTTGAGCCCATAAAAAAATATCCTGTGAGAGTTTGAGACAGAAGGGTAAGAGGATTTTGCAGAACGCTGATTATAAGAGCGATAGACAGCGTGCTACTGTTGCAACACCTAAGAGAAAAAGGAGGGACGGAACGGAAAGTGGTTGGAGGGCTGTTTATATTTACAGTAGATTTCGATTTCCGTGATGACGAGATGACGTTATGACGGGATGACGAAGGGGGAAATATCGTAATGACGTAATTCGTAATTACGGGATGACGAACCTTTTAATTTCTCGAAATCACGGGATAATATTAACCAAAAAACATTAAACATTATGATTAAAGACCTTAATTTGATGGAGGGACAGGAAGACCTCCGCATCGTGGAACATCTCGACATGCAGAAACTTCCTGAGAGTGTACAACAGATGGTATCGCTGGCAAGTACGCCGGAAGAGCAGGATATTCTGCTGCTGGCAGTACTGACCGGTGCAAGCGCGTGCATGCCAAACCTGTATTTTCACTACGGTCCGACGGGCAAGAAGTATTACGCCAACTTGCAATGTTTTGTTTTGGCCGCCGCGGCAAGCGGTAAAGGAATCGCCAACCTGGCATTAGAGATGGTCAGAGAGGTTGATGCGAGACATCCGCTGCTAATAGCCGGAGACAGTACGCTGGCTGCTTGGTACAAAGCGATAGAAGAGCATGGCGGATGCGGGTACATGCACGAGAGTGAAGGCAGCGTGATCACCGACATCTGGCGTACAGCGGCCGCCAACTACAACACGGCTCTTCGCAAGGCCGCAGAGCACGAGCCGATCAGCAGAAACAGATGTTATGGCGCTTCAGAGATAGCCAATCCGAGACTAAGCATGCTGCTAACCGGTACGTTCAACCAATATCGGGCATTGGTGCCAAGTATCGAGAACGGATATTTTTCGCGATTGGTGACGCTATGTATCCGTGAGAGCCATCCGTTCGACAAGCAGTATGTACTATCAAAAGCGACGCAGAGCGGCATACCCAGGATGGCAGGCCAACAGCTGCTGCAAGTATACGAGCAGTTGATGCAGAACGGAGAGCAGGAATGGAGCCTGACGGACGCACAGAAAGAGCGGCTGGGTGCGCATTTGGAGACCGAATACAAGACATTAATCGGATTATTGGGAGACAATTTTCACTCGGCAGTAGTCCGGATGGCGGTGCAAATAATCCGCATTGCGATGATACTGAGCGCTCTTCGCTCAAACGAAGAGGAATTACAAATATCAAATTACGGATTAAAAATGGAATGCTCGGATACAGATTATCAGACGGCGGAATTGATCGGAAACAAACTGCTACTACATATGGCAGCGGCGTACCAGATGATTGAAGGCGACAAGCAGGCGTTAGTGCCAGAGATAAAGCCGCTGGACCAACGAAAGGTGCTATATGAGCAGCTTAAACCCGAATACAAACTCCAAGAACTCATAACCGAGGCAAAAAGTCAGGGCATCTCACGAGCTACCGTCATCCGATGGAATGATGCTTGGCAAGAGCAAGGAATGGTTTCGAAAATCGAGTACGGTCATTACCGAAAAGCATGTTAAGCCATGAGACTCTGAGACTCTTTGAGACTCCGGATTACACCTATTATGCTGGTTTTATGGCGATTGCAAAAAGAGTCTCAGAGTCTCACAGTCTCACGACATTTTTGTCGAATACCATTCGAACTAATCGACGACGTTTGGCGGATAATATCCGACCTAATAGACAAAACTCGATGATGGGATGTGGGTAGGACGACGTTAGGTAGTCGTACCGATGATATCGAACATATATCCAACAAATATCAAACTTATTTATAAATTATAACTAACGATTCTAAGCAATTATGGCACAAGCAGAACTAAGCGTAGGCATTGATTGGCTACGCGGAAAATTGAAAAGGGACTCAGAAGTGGTGACACGATTAAAAGAGTACCGAGCAGATGACGGGACATTGATCAAGTACGGTCCCCAGGAAATATATTTCAAGGAAAAACGCGACTACAAGCGGCATCCCCGTCAGGGTGCAGAGAAAGCTCAGGCGGAGAAATGGCAGGAAGCATGCCGCGGTGCGAGTGTGATCATCAAGGACAGGACGCACCCGCGCTATGCAGAGTTGCGGGCACGATGGAATGCCCA
>Ga0265298_10000340_pt1 | contig 70785 bp, 59 predicted proteins | sample AusTroGonzalo_MG_3_FD_193486 | JGI IMG/M metagenome (GOLD analysis project Ga0265298, IMG submission 193486) | Bovine rumen microbial communities from tropical cattle in Woodstock, Queensland, Australia - Gonzalo_01 | ecosystem: Host-associated > Mammals > Digestive system > Stomach > Rumen ... | reverse complement strand
TGTGAAGGTTAAGATGGACGGAGTGGAAGTAGGCTCTGCCAAGGCAAGCGTCAGCTCGAACCGCTTCTCTAAAACCTTCGATTTCAATATAGATTCAGAGAACGAAGGCACCAAACAAATTGACATCTACGCAGGCGACCGCAAACGCACCGTCTTCATCACAGTAACCGACAAGAAATATCGTGTGCTCTGCATAGCCAAGGCTCCTCATCCCGACATAGCCGCCATAAAATCGGCCTTGGACGACCATTTCGAGTTCGATGTGAAATATGGCGAAAGTGTTGAAAATATTGGTGATTACGACTTATTACTGCTGCATCAGACTGCCGATATCCGCAAGGATGTCGCCTTGCCTACTCTGTATGTGGTCGGGCCGGCAACTGATTTTGAGGTTTTCAACCAAGCACAGGACGCTGTGACTATAAAACACGGTGCCGTCAGTTCAAACCTCGACATACGCGGACGTTACAACAACGGTTTCGGGCTGTTTACCGTCAGTTCCGATATCAAAAACGAACTGCGCACCTATCCGCCTTTGGCTTTGCCGCATCTGGAGATGATGTTCAACCAGCGTCACGACGAGTTGCTGCTGATGAACATTATGGACGTTGAGACCCCCAATCCTCTGATAGCCTTCTCGGCCGACGCCGGCGGCAACAAGACCGCCTTCCTTTTTGGAACAGGCTGCTGGCGCTGGAAACTGTACGAGTATTACCATCACAAAAACAACGATGGCTTCAACGAGATTTTCAACAAGACAGTGAAATATCTGCTTACTGAAAAGGACAAGGAGCTGACCGTCAATCATAAAGACAGCTACATCACCACCGAGAGCGTCAGCCTGACAGCCGAGTTGCGTAACCCCAGCCGCGAGTTGGTCAACGAGCCCGAGCTTAGCCTTACATTGAGAAACAAGATAACCGGCGATTCGTACGACTACGTCTTCTCCAAAGGTGATAACACATACAGCCTGAACATAGGAATGTTGCCAGAAGGCATATACAACTACTCGGCCGATGCCACTTTGGGCGGAGTGGAATACAACGCCCGGGGCACCTTCCCTGTTGAAGCCATAGGCATAGAAGCCCAAGACCTGACAGCCGACATCAACCGCATGCGTTCGCTGGCTGACCAGACCGGAGGAAAGCATTATTACATCACAGAAATCCGCAAGCTGGCCGGTGATTTGAAAAACGACGAACGGATAACCTCCATCTCACGCGAAGAGACCCGTTACGACGATCTGATAAACATGAAGGCGCTGTTTTTCATTATCCTGGGAATAATCACCATGGAATGGGTGCTGAGAAAGATGTTCGGGATTTACTAGAGTTTGAAGTTTAATTAAACTAATTATCAATATGAAAGTTGGAAATAACACTGTTGTGACATTGACATACACTTTGCACAACGACACAAAAGAAGGCGCTGTCATCGACCAGGCCACAAAAGACCGCCCGTTGGAGGGCATTTTCGGACACGGCATGTTTTTGCCACGCTTTGAGGAAAACCTGCAAGGTTTGGAGCCGGGCGACACATTCGGATTCCGCCTCACTCCTGCCGAGGGTTACGGTGAGTTCAACCAGGAGATGGTCTACACCGTCAAGAAAGACATGTTCATGGACGAGAAAGGCAACCTGAGCGAGCTCTGCAAGGAAGGCAACACCCTGCAGTTCAACGTGGGTGACGGCAACATTCTGCCGGGTACAATCAAGAAAGTCACTGCCGAACTGGTGGAGATAGACTTCAACCATCAGCTGGCAGGAGTGCCTCTCTTCTTCGAAGGCGAAATTATTGCCGTACGCGAGCTTCGCGAGGAAGACATGGGAGGCGGCTGCGGTCATTGCCATCACCACCAAGAAGGAGAAGGCTGCGACAGCTGCGGAGGCGGTTGCGACAGCTGCAAGTAAAACCTTTACAAAACAAAAAAGCCGGATCTTACGATCCGGCTTTTATTTTATACAGTTCTAATATTAGAAGTTGTAAACGAAACCAACTGAAAGGTCTGTGTTCTGGTTGACACCGACACCGAAGTTTGTCTGTTTGGCATCTTCAATCTTGTACTGTGTGTAACCGATTGAAAGAATGTTCAGATTTGCAACCATTGCAAAATGCTCTGTGAAGTCATAGCTGAAACCTGGGACGATACCGACGCCGAAGCCTGAGGTCTTGTCATCACCATGTTTACCAAACATGAAAGCGACTTTCACATCACCGTAGAACTTGAAGTTGTCAAGCTGTGCGAAGACATAACGGAAGTAAGGAGCGAAAGCGAATTCTGAAGTCTTAACATCGTCGCCAATAACTGGGGTTTCTTTCTTATAACCATAACCCAATTCGAGACCAACGCCCATGTTGTCTGCGAACATGTAACCGACGTTAGGAGCGATTTCGAAATGGAACTCCTTAGCATCTGACATGTACTTTGTTGATGTCAAACCGATGTTACCACCGATGAAAAGGCCCTGAGCCTGGCTGAACATAGCTGCTGCTACGAAAGCGATTGTGATAAATAATTTTTTCATTTTTTAATAGATTTTAATTTTGCCTACTCTTTATGAGATTTTCGGCTTCCTCTCTTATCGATGCAAAGTTAATGATTTACAGCGATACAATGTGCTAATTATTTATCAACAAGGGCTTATTTTTATCAACATTTATATACTACAGCGGTTCTTGCCACATTATAGATATTCACAAACACTTGATTATAAACCTGTTCAGATGGGAAAATAGTATTATTATTGATATTGCCGAAGCCTCCGAAACAAGGGTCGTCGGTACTGAAAACTATATGATAATCGCCTGTTTGCTTGACATTGATCCTATAATTTGGTATAGACCTCTGTCCCCAATTGAAAACAAATATTAAATTATTACGCTCAAACACTATGGTTTTATTATCTTCGTCTATATTCATTAGCCATGCAGGGTCGGATTGCAGCAGTCTGTTCTGCTTAACAAAACAGATCATTGCCTTGTCAAAATCACCTAACCATTTGTATTTCAGATGGCCATTATCGGCCAGCGACCACTGACGGCGGGCGAATTTGTAGCTCCAGCCGTTATCGTAACGCGGAAAATCTATCCATTCCGGATGTCCAAACTCGTTGCCCATGAAGTTGAGCCAGGCGTCACCGCCAAGGCTGATGGTGAACAGGCGTATCATCTTGTGCAGGGCTATACCCCTGTCGACTACCATATTTTGAGAGTCTTTCGACATGCAGGTATACATCTCCCTGTCCATAAGTCTGAACGCCAGGGTCTTGTCACCCACCAGAGCCTGATCGTGCGACTCGGCGTAGGCTATGGTCTTGACATCAGGCATGCGGTTGGTCATGGTGTAGAAAAACTCGTGCATGTTCCACTGCTCATCGGTCTGGTCTTTAAGCACCTTGATCCAGAAGTCGGGCAGTCCCATACCGAGACGGTAGTCGAAACCTATGCCGCCGTCTTCCATGGGAGCGCACAGCCCGGGCATTCCGCTCACGTCTTCAGCTATTGAAATATTGTGCTTGTCTATGTCATGAATCAACTTGTTGGCCAGTTGCAGATAGGTCACTGCGTCGTTGTCGACATTATCGCCGAAATACTTCCAGGGATCGTCGAAGGTGGCACCTATGCCGTGGTCGCGATAAAGCATGGAAGTGACGCCGTCAAAGCGGAAGCCGTCGAAACGATATTCCTCAAGCCAATACCTGACATTTGAGAGCAACAGCTGCAAGGTCTCGGTCTTGCCATAGTTGAAAAGCATGGAGTCCCACAACGGATGTTCACCTTCTCGCCCACCTTTTAAATATTGGTATTCTGTGCCGTCGAACAGGTTCAGGCCCTCTCGCACGTTTTTCACTGTGTGGGAGTGTACCAAATCCATAATCACCAGCAGTCCCATGCCGTGCGCGGTGTCGACCAGTTGCTTCAGCTCCTCGGGGGTGCCGAAACGCGAGCTGGCGGCGAAGAAATTCGACACATGGTAGCCGAACGAGCCGTAGTAGGGATGCTCGGCTATGGCCATAAGCTGAACGGCGTTGTAGCCGTCGGCTTTGATGCGTGGCAAAATCTGTTCGGTAAACTCTGTGTAAGTGCCCACCCCTTCTCTCTCCTGCGCCATACCGACATGCGACTCGTATATTAGCAGAGGTTCGTCGCCCAGTTTAGGGGTTTTGTGGGTGAATTTGTAAGGATGCTCCGGGTTCCAGAACTGTGCGGAGAAGTCTTTGGTGACCCCGTCCTGTACCACACGGTTGATGTACACCGGCAGACGTTCCTGCTCGCCTATGCTCGACTGCACCAGCACCTTTAACAGACTGCCATGTGTGAGCTTGTCTTTGTATTCCGAATCAGGCAGGAAGATGGTCCATATTCCGTCACCCTCGTCTGCGAGAGGATGGGAATAGCGGTTCCAATTGTTGAAGTCGCCGTAAATCGACATGTAATGTGCGCCGGGGGCCCATTCGCGGTACCACCAGCCTCGGCGCATACGGTCGTACTGAAAACCGAAGAACCGGTGCGCCGAGGCAAACGCGCTCAAGCTTCCATAGTGGTCCTTGATGGATTTCAGACGGTATTGATAACGGTCGTAGCGATGCTGCACCTCGTCAGCCACCGGGTTCAACCAACTGTCTTTTTCAACGATCTTCATTGTTTTTATGTTTTTGTTTTATAATTGTACGACTTTAACGTCCCTTGGCGACAATTTCACTTCAATTTTTTCATCGCAACCGCCCAGCAGACGTCTTGCGTCTTCGGGTATGGTCACTGTCACATTACGTTCTTCGTTCAGATTGAAATTGATGACAATCAGCAGCTTATCATCTCCATGATAACGTAAAAACGCATAAACATATTGCGGATCGAAATTATTGTACCACGGATTGGCCCACATCAGGTCGTAAAAGGCGCCCTGCATTATGGCCGGATGCGATTCACGGAAACTCATCAAATCACGATAGAAACTGAAAACGTGAGTGCGTGAGTTGCGGTCTATCATAGCCGGCATGTACATGTAATCGAATATGGAGGTGCGTCCGTTGTCGGAATCGGCGGCGGCTTCGCCGTACTCCTGTCCGTTGTAAATCATAAACGGGCCGCGATTCATCAAAGCCGACAATGCCACAAACGGAACCGCGTTCTCAGGGGTTTGCATGAAACAACGCGAGGCCAAACGCACTTCGTCATGGTTCTCCATGAAGCGCAGCATCTTGTCGTCCATGTCGCCCAAGCCTTTCCAAACCTCGGAAATGCTGTCGGCCCTCTGTCCGAAACGGTAAATATTCTCAAGGGTGTTGTACAGACCCACCTTGTCGTAGAGATAATCGAATCCGGCAGCTATGTAACTCCGGTAGAGCTGAGGCTGATAAATCTCGGCTATCATCGTAACCTGGTACGATTTGCGAACCTCGGCTATCACCCAACTCCAGTATTCAGCCGGCACCATCTCCGCCATATCGGCACGGAAGCCGTCCACTCCCTTCGAGCACCAGAACTTTATAATCTCCCGCATCTTCAGCCAAGTGTCTGGTATGGGGCTAAAATACTTGCGACCGTCATGGTAGTCTATGCCGTAGTTCAACTTGGCGGTGTCATACCAGTCGTTCAGCGAAGGACGTGGCGAAAACACATCGTTACCCGTGACCTTGGCAGGAAACTCCTCGTAGCTGTCGTCGCCTGTCGGAGCCACAAACCGCTCATTCGGGCAGTAGTAGAAATTGTTATGCGGTGAAAACTGCAGGCTTTTATCGTCGTTTTTACCGAAATCGCCCTTGTACTCCCTGGCCACATGGTTTGGAACCAAGTCAATGATCACCTTCAGGCCGTGACTGTGAATCCTCTCCACCGTCTGTACGAACTCCTCCATCCTATTCTCCTCATTGTCAGCCAAATCAGGGTCGATGTCGTAGTAGTCGGTTATAGCGTAGGGCGAACCGGCCTTACCCTTGGTGACAGCGGCGCTGCTGTCGCGCCAGCCTGAATGGCGTATCACGCCAGTAAGCCAAATATGGCTGGCGCTCAACGATTTGATTCTCTCAATAGCCTCATCGCTAATGTCACTGAAGGTGCTGCAACGCTTTTCAGGCGTAGCACCGAACACTCTTGTTAAAAGTTGGTATATTATCATTTTTCAAGTATATCCAATATGAATGCATATTCCATTGCCACCTCGTGGAAAGGCTCAAAACGTCCCGACGCTCCGCCATGACCGTAGTCCATGTCGGTTTTCAGGTACAAAGGGTTGTCGTCGGTCTTCAGTTCGCGCAGTTTTGCCACCCACTTGGCCGGCTCCCAATACTGCACCTGACTGTCATGCAATCCAGTCGACACAAACATGGCCGGATAGTCCTTAGCCTCCACATTGTCGTAAGGTGAATATGAAAGTATGTAGTCGTAATATTCTTTCTCGTTGGGGTTGCCCCATTCGTCGTACTCGCCCGTTGTCAGCGGAATGCTGTCGTCAAGCATGGTAGTCACCACATCCACAAAAGGCACTTGAGCCACTATGCCGCGGAACAGTTCAGGCGCCATGTTGGCTACCGCTCCCACCAGAAGTCCGCCTGCGCTTCCGCCCATGGCGAACATCTTTCTGCTGTTGGTGAAGCCTTCTTTAATAAGGTATTCACCGCAGGCTATAAAGTCGGTGAAAGTGTTTTTCTTCTTCAGAAGCTTACCGTCCTCATACCACCAACGGCCCATCTCCTCTCCTCCGCGAACGTGTGTGATAGCCCACACAAAGCCTCTGTCGAGCAGGCTCAGCCTTGATATGGAGAAATAGGCATCCATGCTGTTGCCATACGAGCCATAGCCGTACAAGACCAGCGGATTGTCGCCGTTTTTGACCAGACCCTTCCTGTAGACCAGCGAAATAGGCACCATCACCCCGTCTTTGGCGGGCGCCATCAGGCGTTCGGTCACGTAATCCGAAGGATTGAATCCTCCCACCACCTCCTGACGTTTCAGCAACTCGGCCTTTTTCTCCACCATATCATACTGATAGACGGTGGCCGGAGTGGTCATTGATGTGTAGATGTATCTCAGATGATGAGTGTCAAATTCCGGATTGGCCGAGGTCTCGACAGTGTAGGCCGGCTCCCCGAAGTTGATGTAATAATCTGTCTTGCCGTCCCAGCTCATGACTCTCAGGTTGACCAAGCCTTGACAACGCTCCTCTATCACCAGAAAATCGTTGAAAATGTCGTAGTCTTCAATCAACACATCCTCGCGGTGCGCTATCACCTCCTCCCAGTTTGCCTTTTCGGTGGCTCCTACCGGAGTGCGCATGATTTTGTAGTTTCTGGCGCCGTCGGCATTGGTCAGAATATAGAAATAATCGCCGTAATGCCCCACTCCGTAAAGCAAGTCGTGCTGTCGGGGGTTGAACACCCTGAACTCGTCTTTCGGACGGTCGGCGTCTATGAAGCGTATCTCCGAAGTGAGGGTGCTTTCCAGAATAATGACTATGTATTTCTCGGATTTTGTCTTGCTTACGAAAGCATAAAAAGTGGCGTCGTCCTCGTAGTAGACCTCCACATCGTCTTTTGGGTCGGTGCCTATCTCATGACGCATTATACGGCATGAACGCAGCGACTCGTCTTTGACCGAATAGAACACGGTTTTGTTGTCGTTGGCCCAGACCATGTTGCCCGAGGTATTCTGTATGACTTCCGAAAACATCTTGCCGCTGGCTATCTCCTTGAAGAAAATCTGGTACTGACGACGGCTGACTGTGTCTATGCTGTATGCTATCAGTCTGTTGTCGGGGCTTATGCTGTAACCTCCCACATCGAAGAAAGCATAGCCTTTGGACATCTCGTATCCGTCCAAAAGCACCTGCTCGTCGGCTGAAGAATGAGCCACTTCGTTTGAAATTATGGCAGGGTTGTCGCCCGCCTTGGCAGGCTTTCTGCAATATAGCGGATACTCCATTCCCTCTTCGAAGCGGGTGTAATACCAATAGCCATGATGTTTCACAGGCACCGACATGTCATCCTGCTTAATGCGGCCGGTAATCTCTTTAAACAGCTGATCCTGAAGAGGCTCGGTATGCTTCATCATAGCTTCCAGATAAGCGTTTTCAGCCTTCAGATAGTCAATAACCTCAGGATTTTCGCGTTCTTTCAGCCAATAATAGTTATCCACACGAGTATGACCGTGTATTGTCATCTCGTGTGGTATCTTTTTTAAAGAAGGTTTTGTCATAATTAGAAACTGAGTGTCAGGCCGAGGCTCGGCATCAGCGGCAACTGATATATTTTCTCGCTGGTTATGATATCTACGTAGAAGATGTTGTCTCTGTTGTAGACGTTGGTGATACTGAAGTCGACCTCCAGTTGGGTATGTTCGCTGAAGTAGAATTTGCGTTTCACATCTATGTCAAGACGATGGTACCAAGGCAGCTGGCCTTTGTTAAGCTCACCGTAGATGATGCCTGTGTCGCCCGATGTGCCAATGATGCTCATGCCCATATCGTCAAACTGGTAGTGCTCGTAGAAGCCGCTCACCTGTGTGAACGGGAAGCCCGAACCCAAGTTCCAACGGCCGCTGAACTCCCACTGACGGCGTGCACCGCCTGTGTAGGTCACAAGTATATTAATATTGTGACGACGGTCGTAGTGAGTGCGGTAGTTGATCAGGTCGCCGAACTCGTTCTCGTAGTTCTTATTGACATAGGCCAACGAATAAGCCATCCAAACATACCATCTCATATACTCATATTTCAACGAGAAGTCCACTCCGTATGCCTTACCGTTCTCCACCATGAAGTCTTTCCAGAGAATCTCAGGAGTGCCTGGAGGGAAGTTGGTTGACGAATAGAGCTGGTTGCGGTTCATGCTTGTCAGCTGTACGAAATCTTTCAGGTAGCCTTCAACATTGAGAGTCACATTGTCCATCACGTCAAACTCTGTACCAATGATGAAATGGTTGGCCTTCTGCAGACGTGAGTCCACTTTCTTGCCGTCGAATGTCTTTGGAATGCTCTCCTGTCCCGAAAGGAAGCCGTAGAAGAGGTTGACCACGTCGCGGTCGCTGTTGGCTGCGATGAGGTTCTGCGAGTACATACCTGCAGCCGCCTTCACGCGGAACCAGTCGTTGACGTTATACTTGATGGCCAGACGAGGCTCCGGTGAAATCTCAGCCAGTGAAGCGTACCACTGTACACGCAAGCTAGGCTCGATGATGAGTTTGTTGATCTGCCATTTGTATTTGATGAAGGCGCCCAGCTCGGTGGTATTCTCGGTCTGGTTAAGCTTGATACCGTTCGACTTGGTGTAGTCGAACACTGTCTTGAATCCCAACATCTCGACACCATACTTCAAGGTGTTCTTGCCGAGGAAGTATGAGAATGTGAAGCCAGCGTTGAAACCGTCAATAGAACTTGAACGTCCGGGGTTGTTGGCCTCGGTCAGGCCGGCCTCATATTTTGAATAAGCCACATTACCTTCGATGAGCACAGGCGACTTGCCCGGAATGAGCACGAAGTTGGTACCGCCTCCGTACGACTTCCAGCTGAAGTCTGAAATGGCCTTGTAGTTGTTAACCTGGTCGTTGAAGCTGAAGCCGAAGAAGTTGATCTTACTGCCGTTGGCTGTGTTGAGTGATATCTTGCCGTACACATCCTGGAAGTTGTATGGCAGCACTTCTTTCACTATCGAGCTGTATATCGACTGGCTGGTTTGCTCCAGGTATGAGTTCTTGGCCGAAATGATGAACGACATGGTCATATCGTCGTCTTTCTTGGCTTTCTTGAGAGGACCTTCCACCATGATCTTGGCGCCGAAAGTGGTGCCGCCGATTTTTCCTGAAATGCGCTTCTTGTTACCGTCGCGGGTGATGATGTCCATAACAGAGGAGACTCTGCCGCCGTATTCAGCGCCGAAACCTCCGGTGTAAACCTCTGCGTTACGAATGATGTCGGTGTCAAAAACCGAGAAAAGTCCTATGCTGTGGAATGGGTTGTACACTATCATACCGTCCAGGAGCACCTTGTTTTGGATAGGGGCACCTCCTCGTATGTAGAGCTGTCCGCCCTGGTCACCGGTGAACACCACGCCCGGCAGCACCTGCAGGTACTGCGCGAGGTCGGCCTGGCCGCCCACTGTAGGAATCTTGGTGATTGTCTTTGGAGTGATGTTGACCACCGAAGTCTTGGTTTCGGTACGGGCTTCTATCTTGTCGGCGGTGATGCTCACAGCCTCCAGCTGGATGGACGCCTCCGACATGCTGAATTTCTTGTTCAAAATCTGCTGTCCTTTGACAGACACTTTCTCGGCTATGGTGTCGTAGCCCACCATGGTCACAGTGATGATATACTCACCGTCCGGGACACGGGTGATACTGAAATAACCGTTGATGTCGGTGGTTGAACCGAAAGTTGTGCCTTTCAGAAACACATTGGCAAACATCATAGGCTCACCGTTCGATTTCTCGTAAACAAAACCTTTAATGGAGTTGTCGCCCTGTGCAAAAGACATAATGCCGGTCATCAGCATAACGACCAGCATTATAATCCGTCTTGTATTTTTCGTAATGATATTCATTTCTTGCAGTTTTAAACAGAAATTTAAAAACGTGCAAAGATAATGAATTTTTTATTACAAGTGAAACTATTTTTTAAAATCAATCATCATCTCCTGAATAGGACGAGATAATCTCAGTGTCATCATCCATAATGACGATACTGTCGTACTTGTTTTCGTAAGCCCAGTAACCCAAAGCGAAGAGTGCCACGGCTAAAAGGGTTCTCAACCATTTGTTGATAGGCATCAGGCACACTCCTATTATTATCAGCAGCACAGGCCACATTTTTCCGACGATGTGCCAATCCACATCGAAATCGAAGAAGGTGATCAAAAGTGCGATAGCACCTATTATTATCAGAAAGACACCTCTGCTGAAGCTGTCGTTAGTGTTGTTTTCATTATTGCTCATTGTTCTTGTTTTGTTGAGATTTAACAATAATTACCACTCCAACCATGATCAAGGTCACAGGCCACAGTTTCCAGATCCATGTCACTGACACGAAGTTGTCGAGCAGCGCGATGATGCCTATGAAAATCAGCACCAGACTGGCTATCAGGGCTCCGTTGTTGGTTTTTTGCCTTATTTCATTCGGTGTGATGTCGACTGAAGCGTCTTGTGCAGCATATCCCTGACCTAAAACATTTTCTTCAGGTGCCACTATCCAAAGGATGATGTACAGCCAGAATCCGAAGCTGCCGCATATTGTAGCCACTACGAAGAGAACACGCATCAGGGCTACATCTATGCTGAAATAGTCTGCCAAACCCGCGCACACACCCGCCACCACTCTGTTGGTGCGGGAACGTTCCAATTTTTTAGTGTTATTTTCCATTTTATATCAGTATTATATTTGTCTTTTCTAACCAATAACGAAATATTTCGTATTTTGCTGCATGAAAATACAAAAATTTCAAATCATGGTAAAAAGAGCAATTATTCTTTTCCGAATCTCTTGAGGAACGGGCCCCTGTCTTCGGCCGGCACGTCCTTGAGCAGCATCTCCAGCTCATCCAAAGGATAATCGGTAAACTTGAGAAGCAGCAGTCCGTCGAGAGTGTCGTTGAAATCCGGATCCACGTTGAAACACAGGAACTTGGAGTTGATCTTCAGATACTTCTTGAACAAAGTCGGCATGCGATAGTCGCCATTGCTGAGCTTCATCAGGTAACGGTCGAACTTCTCGACAGTGTCCATGTTCTTCTCCATAAGGACGTCCACGTCGCACTTGTTGAAGTCGGGAGTGAACGGTGTATGCGGCTTGAACAGCTTTGACAGCTCTTCGTTTGTGTGTTTGGTCTTAACGTAATAAACCATGAGGCTCTGGTAGAACTTCGGATACCAACTGCTGATGCTCACAGGGCCGATGAAATAGTTCATGGCCGGATAACGCATTATGGTATACATAAGTCCTTTCAGCAGCAACATAAGCGGAAGTATGTCCTTCTGGTAGTCGACAGAGACAAACGAACGGCCCAACTCGATGGTTTCCTTGAGCATGTTCTCAAGCGACGGGTCTATGTCGAAGAGCGAGTTGACGTAGAAACCCTTGATGCCGTATTTCTCCATTATCTCGTTACCCATGCCGAGACGGTAACCGCCGGCAATCTTCTGCTCATCGGTATCCCAAAGGATAAGATGTTTGTAGTAAACATCGTATTCGTCGGTGTCTATCTGTTTGCCTGTACCCTCGCCCACCGCGCGGAAAGCCTCCTCACGACGGCGTCCTATTTCGTGTATGACATGCGGAATCCTATCGTAATCGGCCAGGTAGCACTCAAAGTTGGCTGTGGTGAACAGCAAGGAATCCTTGCGTATCGAGCTCAACTCGCGAGCCAGCTCCGACGGGCGGAATGGCGGGTCGATTGGGTCGTTGACGCGTGAGCGGAATTTCTTCAACTCGGTATATATGTTAGCCTCCAAAGCGTAACTTCTGCTTCTCAGATATTCAGCCAGGGCTTTAGGGCTCTCGTACTGTGCAATCTCAGCCGGAAGAATAGGCTTGCCTATCTTCATTATGATTTTCTTGTTGCGCTTGTTCAGCATCTCCTTCACCAAACGGGCTGTGCCGAGCAAGGAGTGAATCTTGGCCAGGATGTAGAATTTACGGGAGTTGGTACCGTCGAAATAAACCGGAATGACCGGCACCTGTGTCCTCTGTATGATCTTGGCTATCTGTGGCGACCACGGGATATCCTCCGGGTAGCTGTGTCCGTGATAACGGGCCACCTCTCCTGCCGGGAACACACCCAAACCGTGACCGTCGGTGAGCTGCTGCAGTGAAGCCTTGATGCCTCCGGTGCTGCCGCCACCCCAATCCTTGTTGTTCTCAAAAGGATTGACAGAGAAAAACACGTCTTTCAGATTCGGAATGTATGAAAGAATGAAATTGGCCATGATTTTGAAATCGGGGCGCACTCTTGAAATGACATCGTAGAGTATGATGCCCTCCATGGCTCCGAACGGATGATTGCACACGACAATGAAAGGACCTTCGGCAGGAATGCCCTTCAACTCGTTGGCATTGACATCACATGTGGTGTTGTAATGGCGCAACATATCCTCCGTAAACTCTTTACCATACAAATCGGCAGAAGGAGTATACAGACGGTTGATCGTCCTAAAACCCAAAATTCTCAGGGCCAAAGCCACAACGGGCTTGGTTATGGGGCTCCAATGAAGGTAGCGCACCAAATCATCACTCGTTATAAGTTTCCTAATATTCTTCATACAAAATGCAAAGATACAATTTTTTTTAATACACAACATATTTTTATTTTTTTAATAATCTTCGTCGAGATGTTAGCATTTAAAAAATTTTTCATATATTTGCCGAATGTATTTATTGAAATTAATCAACTAAAAATATTGCATAATGAAGAAGATCTTATTACTTGGTGATGAGGCCATTGCGCAGGGCTTTATTGATGCCGGAGGCAGTGCCATCAACAGTTATCCGGGCACTCCTTCTACACAGATTACGGAGTATGTAATTAACTCTAAACAGGCCAAGGAACTCGGCATCAGAGCCAACTGGTGCGCCAACGAGAAGACGGCTCTTGAGGCTTCCCTCGGCGTCGCTTATGCCGGCAAACGCGCCATGACATGTATGAAGCATGTCGGACTTAACGTGTGTGGCGACCCATTTATGAACGCCGCCATCATTGGTACCAAGGGCGTATTGATAGTCGTTGCCGACGATCCGAGCATGTTCTCGTCACAGGACGAGCAAGACAGCCGTTTCTACGGTCACTGGGCCATGATACCGATGTTGGAGCCTTCCAACCAGCAAGAGGCTTACGACATGGTTCATTACGGTTTTGAGTTGAGCGAGCAGCTCGGCACTCCGGTTCTTTACCGCATCCCTACACGTCTGGCACACAGCCGCGCCGGCGTTGAGCTGAAACCTGTCCGCAAGCAGAACGAGCTCACAGAACCGGCCGACGCAAAGTCGTTCGTGCTCCTTCCTGCCAACGCCAAACGCCTTTACAGACAGCTGATAGACAAACAGCCTACATTCACAAAGATGTCTGAGGAATCAGGATACAACAAGTTCATTGATGGTCCAGACAAGAGCATAGGCATCATTACTACAGGCATAGCATACAACTACCTCATGGAAAACTTCCCTGATGGAAAATGCCCATATCCAGTAGTGAAGATAACACAATATCCGTTGCCGTTCAACATGATCAACCGTCTGTATGACGAATGCGGCGAGATCCTCGTTCTCGAAGACGGACAGCCTTTCGTAGAGGAGCACATCAAAGGTTTCCTCGGCAAGGGCAAGAAAGTGAGAGGCCGTCTTGACGAGACCATTCGCCGTGACGGAGAACTCAACGCAGAGAAAGTGGCCCAGGCATTGGGAATGAAGAAAGAAGCCTCATTTGTCGTACCGGATGTCGTAACCAACCGTCCTCCAGCGCTCTGCCAGGGATGTCCTCACGTTGACAGTTACAACGCCTTGAACGCCGTCATGGCCAACCATAAAGGCGGTAAGGTGTTCGGCGACATAGGCTGCTACACTCTGGGATTCAACATGGGAGCCATCAACACAACAGTGTGCATGGGAGCATCCATCACCATGGCCAAGGGAGCCAGCGAGGTGGGCATCTTCCCAAGCGTGGCTGTAATCGGTGACGGCACCTTCGGTCACAGCGGCCTTACCGGTCTTATGGACTGCGTCAACGAAAAGGCCAATGTGGTCGTTATGATTCTCGACAATGACATCACAGCTATGACAGGCGGTCAGCCTTCATCGGCACACAACAAGATCCGCCGCATTTGCGAAGGCCTCGGAGTGGAGCCTGAGCACATCCGCGACATCGTGCCGCTGCCTAAAAACCATGACGAGAACGTGAGGATTATTGAAGAAGAAGTGAATTACAACGGTGTTTCTGTAATCATACCTCACCGCACCTGCATCGTCGAGCTTAAGAAACATTTGAAGAAATAACCCATTAAAAAAGAAGTCAATATGAAAAAAGATATCGTTTTGTGTGGTGTTGGTGGTGACGGCATCGTGTCAGTTGCCAAAATCATCTCAGATGCTGCCCTCAATATGGGTATGAACCTGAAACAATCGGAAATCCACGGCATGTCGCAGCGCGGCGGCTCGGTGTTCTCACACCTGCGCTTGTCAGACAAACCTATCTTTGCCGATGTCATACCAGAAGGCAAGGCCGATATAATTCTGTCAAGCGAACCGATGGAAGCCCTGCGTTATCTGCCATGGCTCAGCAAGGAAGGTTGGGTGATAACCAACTCCGACCCGTTCATCAATATAAACAACTACCCGGACATTGAGAAGGTGTATGCCGAGTTAAAGAAACTCAATCATGTAGTGTCGTTCGATGCCAGCGAGATAGCCAAACAGCTCAAGGCACGTTCGAACATGGTGCTTTTGGGCGCCACAGTGCCTTATCTCGGCATCTCTATGGAAAAGGTTGAAGAGGCCATAGCACATATCTTCGGCAAGAAAGGCCAGGATGTGGTTGACCTTAACGTCCAGGCAGTGAGAGCGGGATACGAGGTAGCGAAGAGATAGCATTAGCTATTAGCCATTAGCAATTAGTAGGGATGCGGCAAGCCGTGTCCCTACATTTTGAAAAATAAACCATTATGAAAAAAATAACACCTTATTTGATTGCAATGCTGTTTCTGATATCATGCGGAAACAACTCTCAGAAAAAAGAGGCCGAGAAACCTGCTGAACCGGTATATCTGTACGGCATCTGCATAGATTCACTCGACGTCAAGGAGGATGTGGTGAAGAAAAACGAGTTTCTGGCCAACATCTTGCTAAGAGAAGGTGTAAGCTACAACACCATCAACCAAATCGACAGAAACAAACGCGACGTCTTCGATGTCCGCAAGATAAGGGTTGGCAACAAATACGCCTTCCTCATGACTCGCGACAGCATACCGCAGGCAAAATACTGGATTTATGAGATTGACAATATCAACTACGCAGTGTTCGGTCTCACCGACTCACTACCGGCATGGCGAGGCGAAAAGGAAGTAATCAAAAAAATAGAGCATGTAGGGGTTGAAATCACAAGCAGCCTTTGGAATGCCATGGCAGATGCCAGCTGCGATCCCAACCTCATACTCGAACTTTCCGACATCTATGCATGGACCGTCGATTTCTTCGGCATACAGCCCGGCGACTCCTGTAAGGTAATCTACGAAGAGCGTTTTATTGCAGGTGACAGTGTTTCTTGCGGTATAGGTAACGTTTTGGCAGCTTATTTCAAAAGTGGCGGTGACGGGAAATACGCCTTCTGCTTCACACAGGACGGTCGCAAGGAATATTTCGACGAAAATGGCGACAACATGCGAAAGGCCTTCCTGAAGGCTCCGCTTAACTACCGTCGCATAAGCTCAAAGTTCTCCAACAACAGAATGCATCCAGTTCATCATGTTGTGCGTCCGCATCACGGTGTCGATTACGCAGCGCCCACCGGCACTCCGGTGCAATCGATCGGTGACGGCACTGTCGTAGAGAAAGGCTGGGACAGAAAAGGCGGCGGCAACTACATCAAGATAAAACACAATAGCACTTATACCACCACCTACATGCACCTCAACGGCTTTGCCAAAGGTGTTGCGAAAGGCTCTAAGGTCAAACAGGGTCAGACCATTGGATATGTGGGCATGACCGGTACAGCCACAGGGCCGCATCTCGATTTCCGCCTACAGAAAAACGGCACCTACATCGACCCGCTGAAGTTTAAGTCACCAAGTGCCGATCCGGTGAAAGATGAAAACATGGCGCAGTTCAAAAAAGGCACAGACACTTTGATGGTAATCCTGAAGAACCATTAAATATTAGTCACTGTGCGAACGCCAATCTGGAGAAAACCAAGGTTTCCTAAGGCTTGGCTTATCGCACAGTGATTAATCATTCTCTGACAACTTTTTCGGAATACTATTTTCTTCCCTTTTTTATTTCTTCGAGGTAGCTGGCTGTGATGACACCTGATGGCAGGGCGATGATTGCAACGCCAAACAAGGACGAAATCATGCTTATCACTCTGCCCAACTCCGACACTGGCGATATGTCGCCATAGCCGACGGTGGTCAGGGTGGTGGTGGCCCAATACAGGGCATCGAAGAAGGTTTGGAATACATATTCGCCATTCGGATTGGCATTGTTCATCTCAACATTGAACATTATCATAGCTGTCACTACTATGTAGAAGATAGCAATGCCGAGTACGGTCAACAATATCTGCCTCTCTTTCTTTAGGACGTTGAGCAAAGTGTCGATATTCTTGGAATAACGCAAAAACCGGAGGACTCGCAGAAGTTTTAGCAACCTCACTATACGCAACACCTTGAATGCCTTGTTGAATATACCCAGCGAGGGTAAAATCGACAGCAAATCGATTATGGCCATAAAGGTCACTGGGTATGTCAGAAACGCAACTACAGGAGTCTTACTGGGATTTCTGTAATCGGCTGTAATCCAACGTAATATGTAATCGATTATGAATACCGATACCGACACACGGTCAAACCAAATGAACAATGGGGTCTGAATGGAGAAAGTCAGCGGAATCACACTGATGATGATCATCACGAACATGATATGGTCGTACAACTGGCTCCAAAACTCTTTGGTACTGTCCTTCTCGACAATAATAAACAACTTTTTTCTGGTCATATTTAAAAAATTATACTTCGTAAATTTCCGATTCGTCAACTAAATTGTTAAGCAGTGCATAGACCGTAAGACCCGACACCGACTTGATACCTGTCTTGCGGATGATGTTCTTGCGGTGAGTGATGACGGTATGCACCGAAATGAACAGCTTGTCGCTGATTTCCTTGTTGGTCATGCCCTTGGCCAGCGCCACCAGAACGTCAATCTCACGGTTTGACAGCTCCACATTCTCGTTCTTCTCCTGAGTGGAGCTAGTGTCGCTCAGCAGACTGAATATCTTTGAGACCACCTTCTGCTTGTTGTCGTTCATCTCGATGACATCCTTAAACTGTTTAAGGATATTCTTATCGACATATGAAGTCACCAAGGCCACAGTGACCATGCCCGGATAGTCGCGTAAAAGCTTTGTCAGAGAGCCGTCGCCGTAAGCCGTCAGCAGCGGGTTGATTATCAGTATCTCCGGATTGTATGCAGCCAGCTTCTCCTCCAAGCGGTCGACACTGTCAAGCTGCGACACCACGCTCAACTGCCTTGTATCGTCGAAATACTGAGCGAGGCCGGCGCTTACCATAGGCGACGGCTCCACTATGATTATCTTATTGTCCGATTTCATGGTTTTCAGTCTTCAAGTGATCTAACAAAAGGTATCAGTATGCGTTCCTCAATGAGAGTGTGGCTCATCAGATCGGCTGACAGCTCGCTAATGTCCAAGGCTATTTCAACGCGTTCCTTCGGGAAAACATCGGCCGGGAGATACTTCACCAGAATATTCAACAGGTCGGAAAGCTTGTCTTCTATGTTGGTGTGGTTCTCATGGAACACTTTTATCTTGTAGTCGGTCTTGACATTGTCGTCGGCAATTTGCTGAATGTACGGGAAAACGTGCTGCTCCTCGTAAAGGAAATGATCGACCACCTCGTTCTTGTATTCCTGGAAAAAGCGGCTGAGAGTGTGCCCGTCTTTGGGAATGCAAGCGTTGACGATATGGTTGAGATGCTCCTCAATATGCGGCAGGCGCTCGTTGAGGTAGTATTTGTGCGACTCGAGCAGGTAATTGATGAGAGTCTTCGGATCGACCGACTTGATGTCTTCGGGTGAAGGCGAAAAGTCGTCGTTGCAATAAACGTTGCATATCATCAGGAAAAACTGGGGTGAGACGTTGTTTCTGCGGCACACCTCCCCTATGCTGCGGTCGCCAAAGCCGAGGTCCATTCCGAAACGCTGAAACGTCAGCAACAGCTTTGAATTACCGATGATCAGGTCGGCCATCTTCATGTTTTCCGAAAAAACTGTTTTCATTGTTCAGATAATTATCTGCGCAAAATTACGAAAAGTTTTGAAACTCAAGAAACTTTTCAGGACAAATGACGCATAATAGCCTAAATAAGGTACTGATTTTACAGAAAATCATCAATTATGGTGAGGTGCCATGTCGGCAATTAGGTATAATTTTGCATCCAGAATGAATGACAAATAACAGGCCATATTTTTAGTTTAGGTTAAAGAAGCCCTCACAGCGTGGGGGCTTCTTTATTGTTGTCCTTTTTGCGAATCTGACGATTGCGTTTGCCTATGACCTGATTGGTCTTTAGCAGCTTGCGTCTCATAAGCAAAGGATTTCGGATGATGTAAGATTTGAAATAACGCTCGTTTTTGTCAGGATAGATGTCCTTAACCGCCACCAGTATGCCTGTCTCGTCTGTCTCGCCGAAGGAATGGTTATATGCCGTGCCGAACGAACGCATTGTGGACGATAGGTTCATGTAGGCATTGACCAGAGGCGGCACATAGGAGCCCAGCTCACGTACTGAATGTTGCAGTATCTGGTAGTCTTCCTTATAGTTTTTGCCTTTGAAAAGATCGTGCAGCTTGTTGAAGTCTGTCTCTATCTGAAGAGGCTCGTATGGCCATACCAGACCGTCTTTGTCGGGGAAATGCTTCTGATAGAAATATAGTATCATGTCTTTAGCCTGACGGTTCATCTGGGGATACATGGTGATCTTGCCAAAATAATACTTGGTATTGCGCATTTCTATAGCCAAGGTCGCCAAACCGTCCCAAAGGTTATCCAAAGAATACATCCCTTTGCGAATATCGGTGCTGGGCTGATATGCCGGCTGCACAAAAGAGCGTCCCAGCTCGAGGGTGTAAGGCAGATAATTGTTTATAAACTCGTCAGTATAATGGAAAAGCTCGGAAGTGGGTGTATAGATGGCACCGTCAACCGAACGGAACATATTGCTGCCGTGGATGAAGCGGTAGCCTCCCACTATCTCTTCGTTCTCGGGGTCCCATACGAACAGCTGTTTGAAGCAGTATGGTTCGGGCAGGGTGTCGAACACGTCTATATCAACCGGTTTGCCGGTGCCGCCTCCCTCCATAACAAACGACAACTCGCGCAAGCGGCCGATTTCATGCATGATGTTAGGCGACATATTAGCCGTGGTGATGTAAATTTCTTTGTTGCCATGGTTGGTACGGCGCAGGAAATGCCTTCGTTTAAGCTCCTGCTTGATAAGCTCCCTCGGTACGGGAGGAATGATATGCGATATGTCCATAGGTTAATTGGATTAAGTTTAAATGTTATATATCATGTCGTGCAGACGGGCGGCCCATTCTATGGCCGGTGTGCCGTCGTCAAGAGTCTGCCACGGTATGGGCTCACCCACCGTCATACGGAAGGTCTTGCCTCTTTGTGCAAACAGTTCGCCGGGCAGAAGCGCCATTTCAAAGTTGAACTTTATACCCAAACGCTTGCGCCAGTTGGCGATGGTATAGAAACGGCCCCGGTTGCGCGCCTCTATGTGCACCGGAATGAGGTCGCGATGGTGCTGTATGGCTTTTTTCACCACCGTAGGTTTCCATTCCGGATCCACGATTTTTCCTTTGATTCGTCTTGAGCACAGGCCCGCCGGGAAGTATAGCAAGACATTCCGGCCTGCGAAGGCTTCGTTGATGCCGCCGGCAGTGTGGCGGTTGCCGTGCACCTTGTCGATAGGCACAAACACCGGCTGCAGCTGTTTCACAAACAACAGAAAGTCGTTGACCGGGAAAAGTATATCGTTACGGACCGAGCCAACTGCCGCTATGAGGGCCATGCCGTCAGGACCGCCCAAAGGATGGTTGGCGATTATAATCGGACAACCGTCCCGGGGTATTCGTTCCTCGTTTTTCAACTCGACCGTGATGTCGAGATACTTCATGGCAGCTTTGGCAAACTCAACGCCCTCCTTGTCACCGCAAGAATCCAAGCATTGGTTGATATCATCGACATGCAGCAAGCGATTGAGCAGCCTCACCATCCACCTTTTGGGTTTGATTCCCTTGGATGCCAGCACTTGCGTTATGTCGATATGAGTGTTCATTTATGAAAACGGCTCGTATTGTCAATCAGTTCACCATCCACCACCTTGTAGAAGCGTTGGTTGGTATCGGGTGACTTCAGTCCTCCCCTTTCAGGAATGTACGGACCCATCTTTATGTAGTCGAAGTCGTTTATGTTAGCCGGCTTGTCGTAGCGGCCGGTATACCAGGCCATCTTCAGATTGAGTTTCTCCTTGATGTGCCTGGCCATAGCCTCCACCTCGCTTTTGGCCGCGTCTCCGCCCAAGATGCAGATGCATGTTATGTCGCCTTTGTATATTTCGGCCAGCCTGTCGAGCTCCTGTTCGGTGAGTTCGGTGCCTATGTCCTCCCACAAATGCGGGCTGTGACAGCCGTTGCAATGGTTAGGACAGTTGGTTAAATTAATAGCCAAAGAGGTCTCATCAGGGACCTCTTGGAATACGATATCGTAATTATAGTACTTTAGCATTTCTTGTTTTCTTCAAGATTGCCGTAGAAGCGTTTGCCGGCTTCCACCTGGCGTGCTTGCGAGAAGTTGCTGATGCGTTTCATATAGCCGATGACACGTGTGAGGTAGTCGAGGTTCTCGCTGCCGCACTTCGGACATTTCTTGAGATAACGCTTGTCGATGTGTCCGCAGTCGTTGCACACTGTGTTCGGGATGTTGAAGGTGAAGTAGTTGCAGCCTTCGCGTGAAGCCACCTTCAACAGGTTGCGGTACTGCTCCTTGCTGAGATGCTCCTCGAGGTTGCAGTGCAAGGCCGAGCCGCCTGTCAGATGCTTGATGTAACGCTCGCCGTGCAGTTTGAACTTGTCCAGAACGTTGGTGTTCGGGTTCTCTACGACGTAGAAATAACTGTTGTAGCAGTCACGAGGTACGAAGAATCCGTCTTCCTTGTCCCACTTGGCGTGCTTGACACCCACGTTCTCGGCAGGAATCATTTCGCAGTTGAACATAAGACCAGGCTGTCTGTACTGCTTGTTGTATTTCTCGACCAAGCTGAGGATCTGCTCCACAAAGTGCTGATACTCCGGATTGTCGCTGATTTCAATGCCTTTGAACTCGGCTGCCTCGACTATGCCGTTGACACCTATTGTGAGGTACTGGCGGTCGATTGCGATATAACCGGCATCGAACAGCGGAAGCATACCCTTGTTGAGGAGGTAACGCAGGTTGGAGTCGTAAGCCATCTGCACCTTGTGCATGAGGTCTATCACCTCTTCGACGAAGCTGAGAGGCTCCATGCCGTTCTGCACTTCGTACTGAATGCAACGGTTGATGTTGATGGTGAGCACGCTCTTCGAACCTGTCGACACACCGCCGGCGCCGAGGGTGTAGCTAAACTCGTTGTCCTGAATCTCGTTGCGCAAACGGCAGCATGAGCTGAGTGAATCCGGGCTGTCGCTGACGTATGTGAAGAACGAATGTCCCTCAGAGTACATCTCGGCTGTGAAGTCGCCATATTCCTTATCCTTGATGTCACCGTTCTCGGCAAGGAGAGCCATGGTCTCAACAGGGAAGGTCAAAACGGTCTTCAAACGCTCGGCGTTGAACCACTTCATGAAGCGTTTCTGCAGCCAGTTGAGTGACTCCCAGTCAGGACGTGTGCCGTCCGGGAAGTAGAAGTTGCCGAAGAGACTTTCGAAATAATATTTGTCGTAATATGATATATTCCAGAACACCGACTGGTAGTTACGTGCGCCGGTAGGCTGGTTTATGGAGTATACTATCTGCTCGAAGCAGTCTGTGATGACCTTATCGAGAGTGCGTCTGCGTTTTGATATTTCAACCACTTCATCAGCGCGGGTGTAGTAGTCGTTGCCGTATTCCAGACCTATGAAGTAGTTCAGATACATCAGGAATTCAGGTGTAGCGCAGGCGCCGCTCAACATGCTGGAGACCATGAACACCATGTTGATGAAGCCGCCGCAGAACGACTTGAGGTTGGTCGGGCGTGTGGCATTGCCGCCTATCGACTTGGTGCCTTCCAACAGCCAAGGATACATGGTGATACTGGCGCAGTAGTTGGCTATGCTTGTCTCATCATTCTTGTAGATGAAATGATGATTGAGCAGACTGATGTATTTGTCGGCCACTTCTTTACCGTACATGTCTTTGATCTTGTCGCAAAGCATACGACGGTTGAGGCGGATGAAGTTCGACTTCGGCAGCTCTCCGATGAGAGTGGCGATGTTTTTCTTCTCCACGTTGGCGTTGGCGTCATACTTACTGCCTGTTGCAGCGTTCGACGCGTTGCAATAGTTGATGAGGAAGTCGAGTTTGTCTTTAACTTCACGATCCTCGTAGTGACGCTGACGGTACAGGATGTAGGCCTTGGCCACGTTGTAGTAACGTTCGGCCATCAAGCCGTTCTCCACCTGGTTCTGAATCTCCTCAACGGTGATTCCGTCGTGAATGCTGACTCGGCTTAAAATGTTGGTCAAAACTTCGTCTGATGCAAAGCTTCCGACCGACAAAAAAGCCTTCTGGATAGCGTTTTTAATCTTCTCTACTGAGAACGGCTCGCGCTTGCCGTTCCTCTTTACGATAAAGGTCTGGTTGAACTCCATAATCTATTAAAAATCAATGATGAATATATTTGTTTGTGCCCGTTTAGTAACAATGCAAATATATGTAAAAGTATGGAGACAAAGACTAAAATTTTAAACTTTTTTTATCAACAAGTTATCAACTTTTTGACATTTTTAGGGCGTCGATTTTGATGAGATTTTTGCCTTCAGCGAGAGCCTTTTTCACCTTGTCCGAACCCTTGATTACAACAAATTGATTGTCATTATTTTTCTCAACTTCGAGGGGTTGGTCGGCATATTTGTCATCACCTATATTAATAATTAATGACTTTGGAGACAGCCATATCCTGCCATATTCCCTACCCTCATCAAAAGCTTTGAAGCTATTGTAAACCAATTCATTAACCTCATCCTTGGTGGCATGACTGGTATCGACTATGAGGTCGTAGTTGTTGTAGTCGTCGAGGTTGCAGTGGTAGAATGTCTGGTAGCGGAGCAGCTCGCTCTTGCGGCGGTCTATGATCTCCTGACGCGCGGTAGCCTTGTCGGTGTAAGACTCGCTGACGCGGCCCACGTCGTTGAAAATGCGCTCGGTAGCTGTATCCACGTCCACATAGAGGTAAATCTTGAACGAAGATGGCACAAAATGCCAGGCCATTCTTGAGTCGAAAATGATCTTGTCATCGGTCTTGCCGAGCTCGGCCATGGTGTCGTCAACATAATGGTCGTATTTGGGGTCGTTCTCAATGAATTCGTTGAACTCCTTGGCCGACATGCCGTGTTCTGCCGCCAACTGACGGAACAGCAATCCGGCTGAGACTATTCTGAAAGGCATCTTGCTGATCAAATAATTGGCTACAGTGCTTTTGCCGCTGCCCAACTCGCCCGACAATGTGATATGATTCATTTTTCTTCTTTAAAAGGGTTTATTTTTTGTGTTTCAATTTGAATTCTATCCTTAATCTTGGCCACCACACGCAGAGGCGCTATTATCAAAACCATCGACAGCTCGAGTATGTACGACAGCCAAGCCGGCGGATTGGTGGTCTGTATCTGTATGCCTATGAGGACAAGAGTGAATATCATGAAAAGGAATTTTCCCCATCTCTGTTTGAAAAAGATGAGGAAAAGACTGGTCACTATCACGCCCAGCGACACCCATTGCACCAGGAAAAGATCGTAGTGATGCTCCACCACCAAGGCGTTGAGCTCACCCTTGAAATAAGCTTTGTCGAAAACAGTGTTATAGGTAAAGATGACGTAAGTCATGAAGACGAAATAGAGTATGTAGTAAGTGATGGCGAAGGTGCACACCAACTTCATGCCCAGCGTGACATGCTTGCGCTGGACAAAAATACTCTGTTTCGGTTCCTTATCCTGCTTATTCGACATCTTTCATGTATCGTTTAGACAACAGGTAGTATGCCAGTATGAACAGGGCCGTCAAGACCACGTTCAATCCGGTGACCGAGGTGAACATGGCTGCAACAATCATGATCAGAATCTGAGCGATGGCATAGATATGGAAACCGCGTTTCTGCATTTTCCACATGTAGAGCACTCCTACGAAAGAGCCCACAAACAGCAAAGCTGTCAGCAGATAGTATATTCTGTCGACCGACAGCAGATTGTCGAAAGCCATTGCCGACATTTCGCTGTCCACACCGAACTTTTCCATAGTTTCCAGATAATCTTCATCTTCTGACAACGCAATCATAGTGTTGTACGTCATGAATGTGAAGATATTGGAGATGAACTGCAATACGGCGTTGATAAACGAGAATATGCACAAAAACGTCAGCGAACCGGGCCTCTGCGGCTCAGGGTTCTCAAACTCGCTGAATGTCGGAATCTGATTGTTGTCTTCCATAGTTTTCAAGTTTTATTTCTCGAAAATCTTCTCGCCAAGATTGTAGTTCTGCAAGAACTCGACTGATTTGGCGATTTCAGTGTACATCACCTTGTCGACTTTCACGAATTCGACTTTCTTGCGGTATTCAGCGACGAAATTCTCAATGAATGCTGACGATTTGATTGGCTTGCGGAAGTCGAGGGCCTGTGCTGCGTTGAAGAGCTCGATGGCGAGGATGCGCTCGAGGTTGTTGGCTACGCGCAATGCCTTTGTTGCCGCGTTTGCACCCATACTCACGTGGTCTTCCTGACCCTGTGACGACTCAATGCTGTCGACAGATGCAGGCGTGCAGAGCTGTTTGTTCTGGCTGACGATAGCAGCTGCAGCATACTGAGGAATCATGAAGCCTGAGTTCAGACCTGGCTCAGCGACGAGGAACGACGGCAGACCGCGTTTTCCGGCGATGAGCTGATATGTTCTGCGCTCTGAGATGTTGCCGAGCTCTGCCATTGCGATGGCGAGGAAGTCGAGGCTCAATGCCAGAGGCTGTCCGTGGAAGTTACCTGCCGAGATGACCATGTCCTCATCAGGGAACACTGTCGGGTTGTCGGTGACGGCGTTGATTTCCTCACCGAGGATCTGTGACACGTAGTTGATGGCGTCTTTTGAAGCGCCGTGAACCTGCGGGATGCAACGGAATGAATATGGGTCCTGGACATGCTGTTTCTCGCGTGCGATCATCTCGCTGCCTTTCAGGAAGTTACGGAAACGCTCAGCGGTGACAATCTGTCCGCGGTGATGACGGATCTGATGAATCTGGTCGAAGAACGGCTCTATACGGCCGTCGAAAGCGTCCAATGAGACGGCGCCGATCATATCGGCGAGGTACTGCAGACGGAATGCCTTGAGCAACACGTAGGTGCCGTATGAGCACATGAACTGTGTACCGTTGAGCAGTGCCAGACCTTCCTTCGACTGAAGTGTGATAGGCTCCCAACCGAAGATCTTGCTGACTTCAGCAGCCGGACGGATCTCGCCTTTGTAATGCACCTCACCTAAGCCAAGCAAAGGCAGCATGAGGTTGGCCAAAGGTGCGAGGTCGCCTGAAGCGCCGAGTGAACCTTCATCGTAAACGACAGGCAGAACGTCGTTGTTGAAGAAGTCGATAAGTCGCTGAACTGTAACGAGTTGCACACCCGAGTTACCGTATGACATGTTCTGAATCTTCAGAAGGAGCATGATGCGGATGATTTCTTCCGGGACAAGGTCACCAGTGCCGCAAGCGTGCGACATCACCAGGTTTTTCTGGAGAGTGCTGAGGTCTTCCTTCGAGATGTTGACGTTGCAGAGTGAGCCGAAGCCTGTTGTGACGCCGTAAATAGGGGTCTTCTGTGTCTCCATCTTCTTGTCGAGATAGTCGCGGCACTTCTGGATGCGCTGTTTTGCATCTTCTGACAATGCGAGTTGATAATGCTCGCTGATGATTCGGTTGACTTCCTCAAATGTGAGGGTTTCTGTTGAGATATAATGTGTCTTCATTGTATGTTATTTTTTGATTATTTCGATTAAATTCTCAGCTTTCACGCTTTCCTGACGGCCTTCCTTCATCCATTTCACGGTGAAGGTCTTGTCGTTGACCTCGGTCTCCCCTGCCATCACCACCACCGGGATGTTGCGCTGGTCGGCATATTTCATCTGCTTCTGGATCTTGCTTGCATCAGGATAAATCTCGGCGTTAATGCCTTGACGGCGAAGCTGTTGCAGATATGGGAGGCAATAAAGCTCTTCGTTTTTGCCGAAGTTCAAGAAGATGACCTCGGTGTTTTCGGCGTTCTTCTCGGGGAAGAGGTTAAGCTCGTTCAAAACGTCGTAGATACGGTCGGCGCCGAAGCTGATGCCCACGCCTGAGACGTTAGGCAGGCCGAATATTCCTGTGAGGTTGTCGTAACGTCCGCCGCCTGAGATGCTGCCCATAGCCACGTCTTTCGCCTTCACCTCGAAGATGGCTCCGGTGTAGTAGTTGAGGCCGCGAGCGAGGGTAAGGTCGAGTTCGTATTCTATGCGTAAGCCCATGGCATCCAGGTAGTTAAAGAGTGTCTCGAGCTCCTCTATGCCTTTGGTTCCGATTTCGATGCCGCTCATCAGAGATTTCAGCTGCGCCATCTTCTCGCGGGCGCTGCCTTGCATGAAGAGGATAGGCTGAAGCTTAGCGATGGCTTCACTGTCAAGACCTTTCTCGGCGAGTTCGGCGTTCACCGCGTCGATGCCGATCTTATCGAGCTTGTCGATAGCCACTGTGATGTCGACCAGAGCGTCAGGTTTTCCGATATATTCGGCTATTCCGGCGAGCACCTTGCGGTTGTTAATCTTCAGCACCACGTTGATTTTCAGGTTGTTAAACACCTCATCGACGATCTGCACCAGCTCAGCCTCGTTGAGCAGTGAGTCGCTGCCGATGATGTCGACGTCGCACTGGTAGAACTCGCGGTAACGTCCTTTCTGAGGACGGTCGGCGCGCCACACCGGCTGCATCTGGTAACGTTTGAACGGGAACGCTATCTGGTCGCGGTACTGCACCACGAAACGCGCGAACGGCACTGTAAGGTCGTAGCGAAGGCCTTTTTCGCAGATCTTGCTTGAAAGCTTCTGAGAGTCAAGCGGCTGGCCGTTTTGCTCCACGCCCGACATGAAGTCGCCTGAGTTGAGGATGCGGAACAGGAGTTTGTCGCCTTCGTCGCCGTATTTGCCCATCAGTGTGGAGAGGTTCTCCATCGAAGGGGTCTCAATCGGTTGAAAGCCAAAGCGTTTGAACACGGTCTTTATGGTGTCGAATATATAATTTCGGCGCATCATGACATCCGGAAGGAAGTCGCGAGTGCCCTTAGGAATTGACGGTTTCTGTGCCATTTTTTGAAAGTTTTGCAAACTGCAAAGATACAAATTTTAGATAAAATATAAGAGATAAAAGAGAAAAGTTTTATTTTTGCAAAGTTAAAATTTAATCTATGAAAAAAATCTCAATCAGCATTATCACATTGATAATGTGTGTTTCTACAGCATTCGGGCAAGTGTATGAATATGAATGTAATACTCCAGCTCCAGAAGAAGAAAAGGCATTCCTTACGTTGTGCGACAACGGTGTCTATATTTTCGGCTTTCGCTTGGATTGGAAGGATCTTTACTTCGAGAGAATATTGTCGAATGGTCTTTATGAGCAAAATAACAATGACACGATTGTTTTAAACGATAAAGTCAACGGATATCAAATGCTTGTCAAAAAAGACAAAAACAACGATATCTCGGTGGTGAAAGGCTGGTGTTTCATGGAAAACCTAAAACTAAATTTTAAAGGAAGCCACAGTTACAATAAAACAAACTACGACAGTACATACTACACCTTAGATTCCGAGCATTCGTTAGAAGAATTAATGTACGAGCGTGAAATGTATCGCAACCAAACAACTTTGCGTGGTTTTCAGCCAGGTGCTTATGAAGAGGCAAAAGACAGCGATAACAAATTGATTATCAATGCCGATGGCACATATCGAAACTATCTGACTGAAGGCACATGGAAACGTGAAGGAAATCTTATCACTTTCTATGACAATTGTCTTGGCGAAACTTTCACCGCATTTATCGAAGATGGTTACATAGTGGTGAAACACCGGTTTTATTACACCAAAAACGAGAGATTGCAGATTTTTTCGGAATAGAATAAGACATCCTATATCAATATTTCATCAATCACCTCATAAATCTCATCTTCCTTTTCGTATGGATGAATCTTGAAATACGGATTGCCGGTGAGCATGGCGGAGAGATGGGTTTTGGTCTTGTTGTAGAAGATGTGGCACGGAATTCCGAAGCGTTCGGCGTAGGCGAGCTCATAGCCGACACCGAGAGACGGACAGGTGCATTCACCGATTAGAAGGTCGCTTTCGCGAAGCCAAGAAGTGTCTTGGTTGTAAATCTTCGAATCGCGAGCAAAACCTTGCTCTTCGAGGCATAAATTGCTGCCACCGACATGCTCGGTAAGCACGATATCGGTGCGCTGGATGTATGAAATAATGCGATTATAGAGGTCGGCATCGACGCGACCGCCGCGGATGGAACCTGCAAAATAGATTTTCTTGTGCATAAAAATAATTATAGTGATCGTGTTATAAAGACGCGCCAACCGCCACTATCATCTTTCTCAATATAACCGTTCTTCTGCAATGTCTCAAGCATTTTCTGAATTGCTGAACGATTTATACCCAAAGCCTCCTGCAAATATGAATATGACGCATTTTTCTCAATTTGAAGCTCATCAATAATTTTAGCATAATTTGGCGAGCGGAATTCTATGCGCTCACCATCATACCACCAAACATTTTCATTTCTTTCGGTGACAAAAAGAACGTTATTTTCAATCTCTTTGGCGATGATATTTGTCATATATTTATGAAATGGACGTATGTTTTTCAATGAGGCATGCGCGCCTTCAAACGGTCCGTCACCTACAATCAAATCTGATTGATGCAATGCTTCTAGATAATCCTTTTTCAAACGGCTGCGAACAACAATCATCGGATAGCCATGACGCGACAAAATGTAATTGAGCATCAATCGGGCTATACGACCATTGCCATCTTCAAACGGGTGGATTCTAATATAGCGATAATGAAATAAAATAGCCAATTCTACCGGCGAAAGTTTCCCTTCTGCTTCAGATTTGTTGTACCAATCGACCAAATCGGTCATTAAAGAAGGTGTCTCTTCTGGCGAAGCATAGTCGAAACGTGTTCCATAACGTGTAATAACACTGTTTGGACGGGTTTTATATTGCCCTGCATGTACGACATAACTTGTTGTGAATCCACCTGGAAGATTACGATATACCGTATAATCCTCACGCAACAATGTGCGATGCAATGTTCTGATAAAGTTTTGTGTCAGAGGCTGTTGCGATTCAGTTGCTTCAACTGTCATCATTTTCAAACCCACATTACTTGCCTTCATCTCCTCGTACTCACGAAAATCAGCTTCACCCGACACTTTGCCGAACAATAATAGCAATTCCGTCTGACCGTATGTAAGAGTGTTTCCCTCAATATGGTTAGAATTGTAGTTAAAATCTACTGTGAATCTACGACTCAACCGAGCTTTGTCATCTTCCGACAAAGGCTGAATATTTTGCCATTTTTCTAACGCTGCTTGTAATTTCTTATTCTCCATAACATTCAATTTACCACCTAATTTGGTGGTAACATTACCACCTTTTCGCCCACAAAATTACAACTTTTTTGGATATCCAAAGCTTTTTTGCCAAAAATTTTTATCAAAATCACAATAACCACAAAAACCAGTCGTTACATTTTCAAAAATCATCACTCTATGGCATTTTTACGTTAATAAATTTCTTCAAAATTATTATTAACATCTTAAATTTCAATAAAAATGACAGAAAAAAGCACAATCAAGTATCAAAAACCTTTGACAAAAGTTTTACTGATCGGCATTTTAGTCTTGGTTTTGCTCATTCCGATGGAGATGATAAAGGGTCTGATAAGGGAGCGAACTGCCATTGCAGAAGACGCCACAAGGGAGGTTTACCAGAGCTGGAGCGGACCGCAGACCATCACCGGGCCAGTGCTTTCGATGACTCTGAAGATTCAGAACAAAGACGCTGAAGGCAAAACCAACATCGAATACAACACCTATAACATTTTGCCTAACAAATTGAATATCAACGGCAATATCGACACCAAAGAGCTGAAACGAGGTATCTACGAAATCGTGGTTTACAATGCACCAATTGACATCACAGGCAGTTTTGTTTGCAGTGATGAGCTGAAAAACATCATGAACAACGGCGAAATCGCAGAACTGATAAACACATCTATATATCTGGGTATCAGCGATTTACGTGGCATCAGCGACGAGGTGACACTGAATTTCGGTGAACAACAGCTGAGTTTGAATTCCGGCATGCCTAGCTGCGCCTTGAGCGAATCGGGACTGTCGAGTACCATTGACATAAGCTCTCTCCTTGAAGGAAATGTTATGGAATTCTCGACAAAACTCACGCTAAAAGGTTCAAAATCAATCGATTTTCTGCCGTTAGGCAAAACAACAACGGTCGCATTGACATCAAACTGCACCACTCCAAGTTTTGCAGGCTCGTTCTTGCCGGCGAACCGCGAAGTTACAAAAGACGGCTTCACCAGCGACTGGAAAGTGGTACAAGTCAACAGAAACTATCCTCAAGTCATCGCTGGCAACGCATATTATAGAGCCGTCAACGATTCAAAATTTGGTGTCAATGTGCTGATTCCACTACAGCATTACCAAAAGTCGATGCGCACGGTGAAATACGCGATTCTCATTATTTTGCTGACGTTTGTGGTGAGTTTCTTTGTGGAGATGATACAGAAAAAAGACATCCATCCGGTGCAATACCTGCTCATTGGCTTGGCTCTGTGCCTCTTCTATTCGTTGCTGGTGTCAATCTCCGAACACACTTCATTTACAATAGCTTACATCATCGCAGCTCTGATGACCGACGGACTCATCACCTGCTATCTGGCTGGAGTTTTGAAGATTAAAAAGACCGCTTTGGCAATCGGCGGACTGCTGTTGGCACTCTACGCTTTCATCTTCGTGCTGCTGCAACTCGAGTCGTACGCCCTCCTCGCCGGAAGCATCGGATTGTTCGTGCTCCTCGCCGTCCTGATGCACTATTCACAAAAAATTGATTGGTATAAAACTAATTGATAATCAATCAAAAAGAATATTTCAAGTCCTTTTGCACAGCAGAAGGACTTTTTTTTCGCCTTGCATCGTCGTGCCGAAAACGAAATTTTTATCACTTTCCTTGAGATTGAGACTCTTTCGTAACTCGTTGGCACTCAATGGGAAATTCCGTGTAGCGACAGACGCCTTGGTGATGTTGTTTAATAATTCTTTTTTGACTTTTTTGTTGAACGGCGCGAAACCGACGACCTCGAAAATACGGCCCGGGAAATCAAAAATCAGGTTGTCGGAAGTGTAGAGATGGCTGTTTACATGCAATTTTTCGATGGCGAAACGCTGCGAAATCAGCTTGAATGCGCCGGATTTCATCAATGATGAATTCGGTTCGTAAAGGTATTTTTTGATGGTGGTAGCAAACTTGGAGACCGCGGAAAACTCTAAGTTCTCGGAGAATTCGAATGTTTGAGACGGATTGCAATCCGTCTCTACAAGATTCACACAAAAATATTTAATTTCCCCTTCAAATCCCGGTTCGATCTTTATCAAAATCTCCTTGCATTCGTTTTTCACCGAAACGATGTGTACTTCCGAAATGTTTGGCAATTCGTTGGTAATCAAGGAAATATCTAACATTGGAGAGGCCTTGATCAAATATTGTTGAGACGTACGGCCGTGAGTCTCAACAAGGTGAACCACATCGGGCGAACAATCATGCAACGAAACCATTTTACGGTTGTATATGTCGCGACGGGCAGGGTCGGCGAATATCAAGGTAGGGACAAGGTTAGCTGCAATTTGACCGCTCAGAAATGATTCGGAATCAGCATTTACGACCGTTATCTTTCGTCCTAAAACTGCAAAATTATGTTCAGCCAAATCGCACAATTCCTTCTGATTTTCAACGTAATATGCGGTTTTGAATTTCTCCGAAAGGAAATATGAATCGATGCCGAGACCGCCTGTCAAATCGACGAATGTGTCACCACCTGAGATGATTGAGGCCTTGTATTTAGCGGTAAGTTCGGAAGAACATTGCTCGATTGAGAGATGTTTCGGAAACAGCAAATCGGGATTTTCAGCCCAAGACGGCACCTTCTTTGACAGAAGCTGCCTAGCCTCTATCTGATTGAGCACCAAGGTCTTATCTACATCTTCAGGAAACTTCTGCAACGCCAGCTGGCGCACGTCATCCTTCAGATGCGACTCGATAAAATCCCGGGTAGCTGTATTCATCAGCTTTTCAAAGCATTATTGTATTTCCTACGGAAATTGAAGAACAAAACCGTGAACAATATCGTTATGCAGCCCGCAATTATCGGGGCGACGACATGCGAGAAGCCCACGCCTTCGACATATTTTCCGGCAGGGAACTCGAAAATGTATGTCATCGTGACCATTGTCATGAACATAGCCGGAACAAGGGTGAAGATATAATTCTTCTTTTCCTTGGCAAGATAAACCGTTATCGCCCAGAGAGTTACCATTGCCAAGACCTGATTCGCCCAAGCAAAATAACGCCAAATCATGTCGAAGCCTTTCGCGTCGGCAAGGCTGTAAACCAAGATTAATGCTGTCACGGCAAACATAGGTATGGCAACGATCAAACGGTTCTTGATAGGCTTCTGGTCAAAATGAAGGAAGTCGGCGATGATGAGACGGGCTGAACGTAATGCTGTATCGCCCGATGTGACTGCTGCCGAGATGACGCCGAGGATGGTAATCACCGCAATAACCGGGGTAAACCAAGTGTTGGCAATAATTCCCACGATGGCGGCTCCGCTCTTGCCTGTGACGTCAACGACGCTGTCGGGACTGAAGAAATATGCCGCAGCTGCTGCCCAAATCAAAGCAACGATGCCTTCTGTTATCATCGCACCGTAGAATATCGGACGTCCTTGTTTCTCGTTGACCATACAACGTGCCATAAGCGGCGACTGAGTGGCATGGAAACCGGAGATAGCGCCGCATGCGATGCTGATGAACATCATCGGGAAGATTGGGGTATGCGCCGCTCCAGGATGACGATTCTGCAATCCGCTCCAAATCTCAGGAATCTCAGGCTGATACATGATAAACGCCACAAAGATAGCGACAGCCATACCCAACAGAAGCAAACCGAAAACAGGGTAAATCTTGCCGATGAGCTTGTCGATTGGCAACAAAGTCGCAATCAGGTAATAAACCAAGATGATGACGACCCAAATGTAAGTGTTCCAGCTCGGAGTGAAGTTGCTGACCAACAATGTCGCCGGAGTGTTGACGAACACCACACCGACCAAAATCATCAGCAAGACTGTGAAGCCGCGCATAAACTGTTTCACGCCGTGGCCAAGGAACATGCCGTGGATCTCAGGCAGGCTCGAACCTTTGGTACGCAGCGAAATCATTCCCGAGAGGTAGTCATGGACAGCACCGGCAAAGATACTGCCAAGCACAATCCACAGGAACGAAGCCGTTCCGAACTGAGCTCCCATGATGGCACCGATGATAGGACCGACGCCTGCAATGTTCAAGAACTGTATCAGGAAGATTCGCCATGGCTTCATAGGTACATAGTCGACACCGTCGGCCATAGTGACGGCCGGGGTTTCACGATTAGGGTCAGCGCCAAAAAGTTTCTCTATAAACTTTCCGTATACCAAATAGCCGATAATCAAAACGGCTAGAGCTATCAAGAATGTTATCATAATTCTAATTATTTTTGTCCGAATTCCATTAAATAAGCCTTGATAAACTCATCGATTTTACCGTCCATCACAGCCTGCACGTTGCTGGTCTGATAGTTGGTGCGATGGTCTTTCACACGGCGGTCGTCGAACACGTAGGAGCGGATCTGCGAGCCCCACTCAATCTTCTTCTTCGATGCCTCGATCTTATTCTTCTCCTCCATGCGGTGCTGCAGCTCCTTGTCGTACAGCTGTGACTTCAGCAGTCGCAATGCGTTTTCCTTGTTTTTCGGCTGGTCGCGAGTCTCTGTGTTTTCAATCAGAATCTCCTCCTCGTGACCGTCGTAAGGGTCTTTGTACTGGTAGCGGAGGCGCACACCCGACTCCACTTTGTTCACGTTCTGGCCTCCTGCGCCTCCGCTTCGGAAGGTATCCCAAGTGAGACGCGACGGGTCGATGACGATTTCTATGGTATCGTCTATAAGCGGTGACACAAAGACAGAGCTGAAAGAAGTCATACGCTTGCCTTGAGCGTTGAATGGCGACACTCGCACCAGACGGTGCACACCGTTTTCGCCCTTGAGGTAACCGTAGGCGTAGTCGCCGTCAATCTCCATAGTGCAAGATTTTATGCCGGCATCATCGCCTTCAAGAATGTTGCTGATTCTAACCTTGTAGTTATGAGCTTCAGCGTAACGCATATACATACGCATGAGCATGTCGGCCCAGTCCTGCGACTCGGTGCCGCCAGCGCCAGCATTGATTTTCAGCACGCAGCTCATTGAGTCGGCCTCGTCGTGAAGCATGTTGCGGAACTCGAGATCTTCGACAAGCTTGATAACGTCGGCATACTGAGCGTCAACCTCTTCTTCGGTTGCCTCGCCTTCCTTGGCGAAGTCATACAATACGCCCAGGTCTTCATTGGCTTTCACAATCTCGTCATAAGACGTCACCCAACTCTTCACATCACGGATCTGTCGCATGATGACCTTGCCGTTTTTAGGATCGTCCCAGAAACCGTCAGCCTTGGTTTTTTCCTCTAATTCAGCTATTTTCGACAGTTTGGTGTCGATGTCAAAGATACCTCCTCAAGGCATCAATCCTCTTACTTAACTCTTTTAGACTGTCTAAAGTGACCATAAATTTTTAATCAAAAATAATCAAAAGTTTAGAAACTACAAAGTTGCAAAAATAATAAAAAGTTTTTATAACTCCTTATTTTTTAATTAATCTTTTGAACTCTTTTTGGGCTTTTGCCATCTGTTTCTGGAACTCAGAGCTTGTCTGAAGACGGGCGTAGCCTATGCTCGCGCCGGAGCGTGTGGCGTCTATATCGCTCTGCCAATGCGCTCCAGTGATGACGCGGTTTTCGCAATACAGCCAGGCACGGCTGAAGATGGCAGCGGATGCCTCCGGGTTGATTTCAGAGAGAAGCAATGCCGCCGTCCAGCAGCGCATGGTATGTCCCGAGGGGTAGCTACCCTCATTGGCAAATTCCTTGTCGCTCTCCATGAAAGGTTCCTCGTGGAAATATACGAATGGACGTGTGCGGTTGTAATAGGCCTTAGGTGCCACACGCATCTGGTCGGTGGTGGCAAGGCTGTTGGTTAGGAGTTTCCAGATCTCCGGAGTGCCTTTTTCGGAAATCTCGAGCCCGAACGGGACGCTCATCTCAGCCAGCAGTGCCTCGTAGCTCCACACGGCGTCGCGTTTGGCCATATCGGCACGCTCTACGTCGTAACGTTGCAGTTTACCCCACATGTAACGGAGGATGTCGTAGCTGAAAGCTTCCGAAGTGCTGTCGGGCGGTGCAGGCAGGCATTGTATCAAATCGGGCATCTCCTCGGTGGTGAAATACGTCGTAGGCTTGTACCCCTGCGCATTGATAGTAAACAGAAATCCAAAAACAAGGACAATAGTTAAAACAAAAGTTGATAAATGTTTAGTGTTCATATATGCTTTTTTATATGTTATTTCAGTCGAAATGCCGCAGAACATCCCAAACCAATCCCGGTTCGTAGCCTTTCTGCATGGCATATTGTGCAAGTTTTGCCTTCCTTTTATATGGGTCGGTTTCGTTTATCTTTTTAAACTCCAGAACTTTTATTAACTCTGAACGATAGATCTCAGGGTCAATTTCCGAAAGGGCGTTACCTATAATTTCATCGCTTATACCCTTCATTTTCAACGACATCCTAATCTTATTCACTCCCCATTTCTTCAAATGGATCTTGCTTCTGACAAAAGTCGAGGCAAAGCGCTCATCGTCTATATAGCCTTCTTCCAGCAGAACCCTCATTATCTTTTCCTTGTCGGAAGACGGGATGTCGAAACTGTCGAGTTTGGTCTGCACCTCCTGACTGCACCTGTCCTGATAGGCGCAATAGTGCAACACTTTCTTAAGGGCGATATCGCGGTTCATCTCCATCACTGTTCCCTCCCGTACAGACGTTTGATCCAGTCGGCCTTGCCCATTTTCCGTAGAGTCTGCTTCACCCACTGGCGGTTTTCGTTTTTATACCAGAAGAAAAACCTCTGTTGGGCCAGCTTTTCCTCCTTGTTTTTTGCCACAAAAACCGGCTTCAAAGTATAGGGGTCGTAGCCCGAATAATAGATTTCGGTGGCCAGAGTCATGGGCGTGGGTGTAAAATCCTGCACCTGTTCAAGATGATAGCCTAACTCTTTGGTTTTCACCGCAAGTTCTGCCATATCCATAAGAGTGCAAGCCGGATGGCTCGATATAAAATAAGGTATCAGCTGCTGGTTGAGATGATATTTCTCGTTGACCTGGTCGAAGCGTTTTTTCAGTTTGTTGAACAAAGAAAAAGGCGGCTTGCGCATCAGACGTAGCACATTGTCGCCAACTTGCTCGGGTGCCACCTTCAATCGGCCGCTCACATGGCGGCGCATCAGCTGCTCGAAATACTCGTCGTAGCCAAGTTTGCCGTCGGGGTCGTCGTTGGTGAGGAAAAGGTCGTAACGAATGCCAGAGCCTATGGTCACCTTTTTTATATTGGGGTTCTTGTCGACTTCTTTGTAAAGCTCAATGAGCGGATGATGGTCGGTGTTGAGATTTTTGCAGATGTTTGGCTGTATGCAGGTTGGACGCGTGCATTTCTCGCACAGTGTCTCGTCTTTGCCGCGCATCATGTACATATTGGCCGACGGGCCGCCCAAATCGCTGATATAGCCTTTAAAATCAGGCATCTGGGTCACTTGTTCCACCTCATGTAAAATCGACTTCTTGCTTCTTGATGCCACAAATTTTCCTTGGTGAGCCGAGATGGTACAGAAGGCACAGCCGCCGAAGCATCCGCGATGTATGTTAACCGAATGGCGAATCATCTCGTAAGCCGGAATAGGACCACGCTTTGCGTATTTGGGATGCGGCATGCGGGTATACGGCAGGTCGAAAGCCGCGTCAATTTGAGCCGTAGTGTAAGTTGGATAAGGCGGATTTATATAAAGGGTGAAACCGCCTACATCCTGAAGCAATCGGGCGGCGTGTTTTTTGTTCGACTCCTCCTCCACATATTTGAAATTCGAGGCGTAAAGTTTCTTGTCTTTCAGGCAGACCTCATGTGACACCAACCTGATGTCTTGCCATGTCGACTCTAATTTTTGCGATTTCTTTTTCAGGAAAAAAGTCTGCGGGATATCGGTTATCTCGTCGATTTTTTTGCCGGCATCAAGAGCTTTTGCAATCTCGACATTAGCAATCTCCCCCATCCCGTAAACGCCCATATCCGCATGAGAATCAATGAGAATACTAGGCTTTAACGAATCAGACCAGTAATCGTAATGTGTAACCCTACGCAACGACGCCTCGATGCCACCGAGGACAACCGGGACGTCAGGATAAATCTGTTTCAGAATGTTGCAATAGACTATAGAGGCGTAATCCGGACGGAAACCCGCCTCGCCTCCAGGAGTGTATGCGTCGTTGGAACGAAGGCGTTTATTGGCTGTGTAGTGGTTCACCATCGAGTCCATGCATCCTGCCGATACACCGAAAAACAAGCGCGGCTTGCCGAACTTACGGAAATCGCGCAGGTCGTCGCGCCAGTTAGGCTGCGGGATAATGCCTACTTTGTAGCCTTCCTTTTCAAGTGTGCGTCCGATAACTGCCGCTCCAAACGATGGATGGTCGACGTACGCGTCGCCGCTGACGAGCACAATATCGAGCTCGTCCCAACCGCGCAGGTCGGATTCTTTCTTCGTTATCGGAAGCCACTTTAAATCCATATATTATTTAACGGAGTCAACAAAGAATTTTGACAACCCCTCTCTCGCATCCTTCAGTTTAGCATACCATTCCTGACTTGAATTCTGTCCGACCACATCGGTGACGTATTTCACAGAAATGAACGGGATTTTCATCTCACGGCAGACATCAGCAATAGCGTATGATTCCATATCGATGACATCGCCTTCTATATCGCTGCCTTCAGTGATGAAGCTGTCGCCAGTGTTGCAGGTGCCGATCAATTTCGCATGTTCCATCAAGTGCCACGACGGGATGGCATGCTTAATGGCATCCACATCGAACTCCATCTCCGAAATCACACCGTTAAGGAACACCTTGCGTAAATCCCTGTCAACAAAACGGTTACAGACAATGATGTCACCAACATTATGATTCAATGTGCCTGCCGAGCCTATGTTTATCACTATGTCGGGATGATACTCGCAGATTGCGTTCATAGTATGCATGGCGGCTCTCACCTTACCTATGCCGGTTTCAACGTAAATCACCTCAGCGTTAGGTATGTTAACCTCAATCTTTTCCTCTGGAATTGCGTATACTAATAAAATCTTCATAATCAATAGTAATTTCATAGCAAATTTATTGTTAAATATGTCATAGTTTCCATTCCGATTTTCATTGCATTTTCATCAATATTAAAAATTGACGTATGCTGTTTGGCTTTAATGCCTTTTTCAGAATTTGAAGTGCCCAGGCGATAGAAACATGCCGGAATCTTCTGTGAATAATAGGCAAAATCCTCGGTAGTCATCATCATTGGGACGTCTGTCACATTGCGCTCACCCAGGCATTCCTTGGCCAGGGCGATGCACTTCTCAGTCAAAGCCGGGTCGTTAGTCAAGGATGGATAGCCTTGCTCGACAAGCACTTCAGCCGTGCATCCCAACTCGTCGGCAGTCTCTTTTGACACCTTCAAAATATTGTCTTTCATCGCCTTACGTTTGTTTTCGTCGTAAGTGCGCATAGTGCCTTTCAGCTTCACCTCAGCCGGCATGACGTTGTATGTGCCGTCGGCTATGAAACTGCCGAAAGCCAACAAAACACCGCTACCTTTTTCGGGATACAATTCAGACAATTTCGACACTATTTTCGCTGCTGCAAGCACGGTGTTGTCACGCTCGGCGGGCTTGGCGGCGTGTCCTCCCCTGCCCTTAACCGTAATGTTGACTTCGTCGGACGAGGCCATGAACGGTCCTGCATGAAAGCCCGCCGAGCCACATGGCAGGTCGGGATAAACGTGCTGACCTATTATCATATCCACCTTGTCCAGCACTCCGGCCTTAATCATCAGAGACGCTCCACCGGGAAGTTTCTCCTCCCCAGGCTGGAAAATCAGCTTAACCGTTCCCGCAAACTGATCTCTCAAGTCGTTGAGAATGAATGCAACGCCCAAAAGCATGGCGGTATGCGCATCATGTCCGCAGGCATGCATCACCCCCTCGTTAACCGAACGGAACGGAAGGTCGGTGGTTTCCTGAATAGGGAGAGCGTCCATGTCAGCGCGGAGAGCGATAACCTTCCCCGTCATTTCGGGCGAAGCCGATATATCTCCCGCTGATGACGACTCCCCTTTTATCGTCGCCGCGATACCCGTGCCGGCTATTTCCGATTGAAACTCAATGTTTTTCGAAACAAGACAACGTTTCACGAGTTCGGCTGTTTCCTTCTCGCAAAAACTCAATTCCGGATGCTGATGAAGCTGTCGGCGTATGGCCACAACCTCGTCGAAATAAGCGTCACACTTGGATTTTATCAGTTGCCTCATTATTAATTTTATTTTTGGCAAAAATAATAAAAAAAATAGTAACTTTGCACTCCAAATGTAAGAGTCGAAAAAAATTTAAAATATAAAAGAAAACGAACATGAAAAAGGAAGTAAAATTCAGTCTTGTCTACCGTGACATGTGGCAGAGCTCAGGCAAATACGTGCCTCGCAAAGACCAGTTGGAGAAGATAGCCCCGTTGATTATTGAGATGGGTTGCTTTGACCGTGTGGAGACCAACGGAGGCGCGGCCGAGCAGGTGAACCTGCTGTACGGCGAAAACCCTAACCCGTCGGTACGCGCATTCACGGCAGCATTGCACAAGGGCGGCATAGAGTGTCACATGCTCGACCGCGCCCTCAACGCTTTGAGAATGAACCCGGTGCCGGCCGACGTACGTCAGCTGATGTACAAGGTAAAGAAGGCTCAAGGTGTCGACATCACCCGTATTTTCTGCGGTTTGAATGATGTGCGCAACATCATCCCATCCATACAGTGGGCTAACGAAGCCGGTATGATTTCGCAGGCTGCCATGAGTATCACCTATTCTCAGGTGCACACAGCCGAGTATTACATCAATATGGCTGAGAAACTCATAGAGGCAGGCGCCAAGGAAATCGCTTTGAAAGATATGGCAGGTATAGGCCGTCCGGCCACTCTCGGCAAGATAGTCAACCATATCAAGACCCAGCATCCTGAAATCAAGGTACAGTACCACGGTCACACCACTCCAGGACTCTCTATGGCTTCAATGCTCGAGGTCTGCAAGGCCGGTTGCGACTACGTTGACGTGGCAATGGAACCATTGTCATGGGGCACAGTACATCCTGACGTCATCAGCGTGCAGGCTATGTTGAAAGACGCCGGTTTCCTGGTAAAGGATATCAACATGAAGACTTACATGGCTGCCCGCAGCATGACACAGAGCTTCATTGACGACTTCCTCGGCTACTGGGTCGACCCGCGTAACCGTTACATCAACTCATTGATGTTGGGTTGCGGACTTCCTGGCGGCATGATGGGTTCTCTGATGGCCGACCTCAAGCCGGTACACGCAGCCATCAACATGAACCGCAAAAATCAGGGACTTCCGGAGCTCAGCGAAGACGAAATGTTGGTCGAACTGTTCGACGAGGTGCAGAATATCTGGCCTAAACTCGGCAACCCGCCATTAGTGACCCCGTTCAGCCAGTACACCAAGAACATAGCTTTGATGAACCTCTTTGCACTCAGCAAGGGCGAGCCTCGTTACGAGACATCAATCGACCCTGCCGCTTGGGACATGATTCTCGGCAAAGCCGGAAAACTCCCGGGCACTCTCGCCCCTGAGATCGTGGAACTCGCCAAGAAGAAAGGCTTCGAGTTCTTCACAGGCAACCCACAGGACAACTATCCGGACGCACTGCCTCATTTCATCGAAGAGATGAAGAAAGAAGGCTGGGATCGCGGTCAGGACGACGAAGAGCTGTTCGAGTTTGCAATGCACGAGAAACAGTATCGTGAATACAAGTCGGGCGAGGCCAAGCGCCGTTTCAACCAGGAGTTGGAAGCCAAGATGCAGGCCAAAGCCGAAAAGAGCGGCATGACCGTCAACCTCGACGACCTCAGAAAGATGCGTCATCCTAACGCCGAAACAGTGACCTCACCGGTAGGCGGCCGTCTGATTTGGGAACTTGACGCCTACGAGAAGTCTATTCCGCCAGCGACAGGCACCCAGTACAAGGAAGGCGACATTTTCTGCTACGTTCAGACTCCTTACGCCAACGAACCAGTCTACACCAACTGGAGCGGCAAGCTGGTCGATGTGGCTGCCGAACAGGGCAAACTGATAAAAAAAGGCGACATATTGGCATTTATTGAAAAATAATGTATATCTTTGCATGTTAAACATTTTATAAAAATAACGCGTATGAAAAAAACATTACTATTCATTGCTGCAATATTGATGTCAGTATCAGTATTCGCACAGACAAGAACAACCTTCATCAACGAGCATTTTGATGGCACATCAATGCCCGACGGATGGCAGATTATGAATTTGGGCACAACCAACTGGAGCATTTCAGCTACATCCAATGCAGGCGGTGAAGCCAACGAAGCCCACCTCACATGGCAGCCTCAATTCAACGGCGCATCATACCTCGTAACTCCGGCAGTCGACCTCACCGGTGTAACCTCAGTTGTTTTCAGTTTCAAACACGCTCTCGACAATTACACTGGCGCACATACCATCGGTATAGGCACAAGTTCAGACAACGGAGCCACATGGAACATGGGCTGGCAGCAGAATTACAACTCAAACGGCGCATGGAGTGTGACACAGAACATTATAACAGCCGACATGGGCAACAGCGATGTCAGATTCTGCATCATGTACAACGGCAACAGCTACAACATCAACGACTGGTTCTTTGACGACATTGAGGTCTTCACACAGGAGAACCTCGATCTTTCATTGTCAACAATCGACATGGTTCCTGTTATGGGCGCCGGCAGTGCAGACATAGCCTTCACAGTTCAGAACAAAGGTTTAACCCCTGTCACAAATGTCGTTATGACATATCAGATTGACGATCAGGAAGCTGTAGAAGAAAGCTTCGATGTCAATATAGGTTCACTCGAGTCAGCACAACTCTCATTCACAGACAATGTGGTATTCCTCCCAGGATCATACAACATCACTGTGACAATAGTTACCGTCAACGGCAACGTAGACGATGACCCGAGCAACAACAGCCTGACCAAAACCATCAACGTCGCTCTCGGCAACACACAACGCATCCCGATGATCGAGCACTTCTCAAGCTCAACATGCGGACCATGCGTCAGCGTGAACACTCAGATGGGCAACCTCACAAACAACAACCCTGGCAAATTCACCTACACCAAATATCAGATGAACTGGCCTGGCAACGGTGACCCATATTACACAGCAGAAGGCGGTGTTAGAAGAGTATTCTACGGCGTAAACGCAGTTCCGAACGTGGTTCTCGAAGGAACAAATTTAGGCGCAACCGTGGTTTCACAGACCCAATTGGATAACGCTTACAACACTCCATCATTCGCCGATGTGAGAGGTTCATTCAATGTTAGCGGCAACAGCATCACAGTTAAGGTTGACTTCATGGCATACTATGATATGACAGTTGAAAAATCATTCGTGACTGTTAATGAAAAAGTTACTACAGGCAATGTCGGAACCAACGGTGAAACCTCATTCCACCATGTCTTCATGAAGTTCTTAACCGACACTTCAGGCGACGACCTCAACATCCCTGCAGGCGAGTGCCAGCATTTCGAGTGGACACAGGATATGTCTTCAACACACGTTGAGGAAATGAGCGACCTCGAAGTTTCAGCATGGATTCAGGATATGGCTTCACAAGAAGTGCTCAACAGCCACTTCATGTATGAATACACCGACATTCACCCATATCCAGTACAGAACTTTGCAGTTGAATCAACCGGCACAGCAATGAACCTGACATGGAATGCTCCTGAAGGCGGCAACGCAACGGGCTACAACCTCTACCTCTATGGTGAGTTACTCGAGGAAAACATGACCGAGACATCATACACCTACACAGGCGAGACCGGTTACTATGTTTTCGAAGTGGAAGCCTTGTATCCTAACGACATGACTTCAGTGAAGATGGTCAGAGGCATTGAATTCATCTACGACGACGCTGTAATCGAGAACGGTGAGTCTGCTTACAGCATCTATCCTAACCCGACCAACGGCAACATCATGATCAGCGGCAGCAACATCAACTTGGTTGAAGTTTACAACATCTGCGGCCAGAAAGTGATGTCAGTTGAAGCCAACTCAAGCAATGTCAACGTCAACATGAGCGAGCTCACAACAGGCGTTTACATGGTGAAGATAGTTGACAGCAACAGCAACGCCACAGTTAAGAAAGTGGTTAAGAAATAATCTTCAGTCACTATTCGCTGAATAAAAAAGGTCTCTCGACATCGAGAGACCTTTTTTTTATATCCATTACTAAAGACTAAAACACCAGACCTTTAGTGAACTCCTTAATTTCTTCTTTGGTAGCATTCACACTGAAAACGTGATCCGGCTTCAGATACCAAACATCATTATGTTTCTTGAACAGTGCTTCACCGCCGCCGGTGATATTGAGCATCACCACATCATCGGGCTTCACCATCTTGCTTTCCACGGCCTGCATGAGCGAGGCAGTCGCCACACCGGCGGCGTGGTAGATGTCTATACCTTCAAGTTCCTTAAACATATCGCAGGCTTTCTGAGCCTCATCGTTGGTAACGGCAAACATTTCTCCATTGGTGTCCTCGAGTGCGTCGAACAGTCCGCCTGCCAGTGAATAAGGCGGTTTGCGGTTGCTGAGCACCTTGGCCACTATCTCTGCGGCGTCCTTGCGGGCTTGCTCGGCGTCGTATGGCAACATAGCGCGTGAATGTGCCTTCCATGCGTCATACATAGGAGTGAAAGGTTTGTTCTGTGATGCGCAGATTTTAGCTTTGTTCGAACCGAAACGTCCGTCTTCTATGAAACGCAGGTTAGCCTCCCAAGCTGCTATAGCGCCTGTGCCGCTTCCCACCGCCTGGAAATAGAAGTCAGGGATGCGTCCGATGGTGGTCACTGCCGACATCATGGTGGTACTCATTCCGTCGCGGCGGGCTATGTTTTTGGCTCCGCCCTCGGCAAAGAAACCGTCCATCTCACAGACTATGTTTCCGAGGTTGATGGCGTCGAAATAGTCGCTGCCGCTTTCGGTGCAGAGCAATTTCACGCATGGATTGAGAGGTTTCTCGAACCACAGTGCATTGATATTGTCCTTAGGAACTGTCAGCAAAAGCTTGATATTGTTGTCTGAGCACACTTGAGCGAAGGCACGGGCTGTGTTGCCTGCCGACGACACCACCATCACCTGCTCGCGCAGCTCGTCGCTTAAGCGTCCGCACACCGAGTAGGCCTCTGTCTCTTTGAATGAGCAGGTACGCATAGTGGCACCGATTTCAGGACGATAACCGTTGAATGTGATGTATAAGTTGTTCAGGCCGAGCTTCTTGGCAAGCTTTTCGCTTTTGTATGTCACAGGGCATGAAGCGTCTTTCAAAATATGCTTGATCGGCATCCAGTCGGCAAAACGGTAGAGTCCGCCGTTCTCCGGCTTCACCTCAAGTTGTTTCTTCTCATAAATCGCACGGATAAGGCTTGGCTTCTCGCTGTTCGGAAAGTCGAGCATCCAGCCGCTGTCGTCGCTCACACGTCCGTCGGCGACACATTTCACTTGATACTTAGTTGGCTTGAATGTCATGATTCAAAAAAATTGTCTAAAGAAAGTGCAAAAGTAGTAAATTATTTTACTAATTTTAAAAAATATCCAAAAAAAGTATTGCACTTTTCAAATAAAGTCATAACTTTGTGGGTTGTTTTATCCCTAAAAAAGTAAATATGAAAACGCTAAAATTGACCATTTTGCTTGCAGCAGCAATGTTTTTTGCCATTCCTGCACAAGCGCAGAAAGATGAAAAACCGGTTTACCAATTCACCGATGAAGTGGAAGTTCCACATACCATCGTACAGAACCAGGCCAAGTCGGGTACATGCTGGTGTTTTGCCGGCACAGGCTTCGTTGAGGCTGAGATTTTGAGAAAATACGATGTGAAACTCAACCTCTCCGAAATGTTTTCGGTGCGTTGGGCTTACAACAAGAAGTTCGACCGCTTTATCAAGTTGCACAGCGCCACCAACCTTAGCGTAGGCGGCGAGATATTCGATGTACTTTATGCCGTCAACGATGCCGGTATGATTACCGATGAAGCCTACAGCGGCCTCGTGCTCGGCGACCCCAACCACAACCATTCCGAACTCCAGAAATGCATAGACGGCTATGCCAGAGTGGTGACACAGAAAAGCAACGGCCGTGTCCTTTATGAGACCTATCCTAAGGTTTTGAACAGTGTACTCGACGCATATCTGGGCGAAGTGCCTGAAAGTTTCGAATACGAAGGTGTGAAATACACCCCTAAGTCATTTGCCGAGAAATATGCCCTCGACATCAACGAATACGTGCAGTTTGCATCATTCATGGATCAGGAGATGTACGAGCCTTTCCTCCTCCTCATCCCAGACAACTGGACCTACACCATGACATACAACATGGGCTTTGACGAGATGATGGCCGAGGTTGACCATGCCTTGAGCCACGGCTACACTGTGGGATGGGCTCAGGATGTCAGCGACAAAGGTTTCTCACGCAAAGACGGCGTCGCCATAGTTCCTGAAGACGATGTCAACAAGATTCGCGAAAGCAACCCCAAGGCATTCAAAAAGATGACCGACGAGGAAGTGCTCGCCAAGCAGTATTCATTCGAATATATCATGCCTGAAAAGCAAGTGACCGACGAGATGCACCAGCGCGCCTACAACGACTGGAGCACAGGCGACGACCACAGCATGCTTATCGTAGGCATAGCACACGACCAGAAGGGCAACAAATATTATAAGGTGAAGAACTCATGGGGTGAAAGCGGTCCGTTCAAGGGCTACTGGTATTGCTCAGAGGAGTTTGTGAAGCTCCACACAGTGTTCTTTACAGTCAACAAAGCCGCATTCAGCGACGGAATGAAAAGCAAACTCTTTTAACAAGCATTTTTAACAAAGTATATTCTTTAACAAATCAAAATAATTAACAAAATGAAATTCAAACACTTTTTAATGGCAGCCGCTATGTTCATGAGCGTGCCAACATTTGCACAAGCTCCTGAAAAGGAAGCAAAACCTGAAGAAGAAGGTTACAAATTTGAAATCATCAAGGAATTGCCTGTCACTTCCGTGAAAGACCAGAACAGAGCCGGCACTTGCTGGTGCTACTCAACTCTCGGTTTCTTCGAGGCTGAACTGCTCCGCATGGGCAAACCTGAATACAACTTCTCTGAAATGTATATCGTTTACAAGACATATCAGGACCGCGCCGACCGTCACGTCCGCACTCACGGTGATGTATCATACGCAGAAGGCGGTTCATTCGGCGATGTCATCTACGCCATCAGACATTACGGACTCGTACCGGATGTGGAAATGAGCGCAGGTCAGATGCACGGCGACAGCCTCACCGACTTCTCTGAATTCTCAAATGTCAGCGGCAGATTCCTCGAAGGTGTTGTCAAGACCAAGAAGTTACAGCTCGGCACCGACGAGAACCACACTCCACTTTGGAAGACCGCTTTCGACGGCATACTCGACGCATATATCGGCAAAGTGCCGGAGAAGTTCACCTACAACGGCAAGGAATACACTCCAATGGAGTTCGCAAAATCAACAGGTTTGAACATGGACGACTATGTCAACCTCGCTTCATTCGCACATCAGCCATGGTATGAGCCATTCGTCATCGAGGTTCAGGACAACTGGCGCTGGGGCAAGGCATACAACCTCCCAGTCGACGAGTTCATGGAGGTGATGAACAACGCTATCGACAACGGTTACCCGATTGCATGGGGTGCTGACGTCAGCGAAAGCGGCTGGCTCAGAGGCAAGATGGCAGGTGTATGCGTACTTCCTGACCTCAAGAACCAGGCAGCCGACAAATCAGGCACCGACTTCGCACACTGGAACGGTTTGAGCGCAGCCGACCGTCAGAGAGAAGCCATGAGCAAACCTACTCCACAGCGCTGGGTCAACGATCAGGACCGTCTCGACGCTTACAACAACTACGAGACAACTGACGACCACGGCATGGTTATCTACGGTAAGGCAAAAGACCAGATGGGCAACGTCTACTTCCTGGTCAAGAACTCATGGGGCGATGCAGGCAACTACCATGGCATGTGGTATGCTTCAGAAGCTTTCGTGCGCTACAAAACTCTCAACTATGTGGTTCACAAAGACGCCCTTCCAAAGGCTATCAAGAAAAAACTTGGTATCAAGTAACTTTGAAATAATGTTTGTATAAACATATTTTATTATTAACCTAATTAACAACACTATGAAAAAATTTTCAATCATGATGTTGGCATTGTTCTTGGGAACAATAGCCTTCGGCCAGAATGTCGACAAGGCCCAGGAGAAAAAACAGGCAATCGACCAGTATGGCAACACAGTGGATGTCAAGCCTCTCGAAGCATCAAGCCGCGACGGTATTCTCGTCTTCGAATCGAAAGACAAGGATTACAAATTCTGGTTTGACTCCAGAGTTCAGATCGACTTCGCCAACTATTGGGGACAGCAGAGCTGGGCTGACAAAATCGGTGACGGTGCCAGTGTACGCCGCGCACGTTTCGCTGTCAAAGCCCAAATCACTCCAATGTGGTACGGTGAGGTTGATATGGAAGTAGCTAACGGTTCTTTCGAATTGAAAGACGCTATCGTTCGCTTTACAGGCCTGAAAAACTGGCAGTTCAGCGTCGGTAGCCAGAAACCGGACTTCTCAATTTCACGTAATACATCATCACGTTACCTCGAGTTCATGGAGCGCCCGATGGTTGTCAGTGCATTCGCACCAAGCCGTCACCTCGGTATCTTCGCCAAATACAACAACAAATTGTTATTTGCCAGTGCCAGCATTCTGTTCCAGGAAATCGAAGGTCAGGAAACCCGTGACTATGTCGAGAAAAACAACAAAGACTATGGTATGAGCGAAGGTTTGTCATACCTCGGCAAAATCGTCCTTCGTCCTCTGAACGAAGCCGACTACGGTATCCACATCGGTGGAGCTCTCATGTACGACCAGCCTAAGACCTCTGATGAGAATGGCATGAACAACTGGGAACGTTTCAGTTGCCGTAACGCCACCAACATCAACCGCAAGAAGTACATCGACACCGATGATATCAAAGGCGCCGACCACAACCTCATCGCCACAGTCGAGTTGGCAGGTCACTACGAGGGACTCCGTATCGAAAGTGCATGGATGTCTGACTGGACATATATGAAGAAAGAAACAAACATCGACAAACCTTATCATTTCCAAGGTTGGTACGTTGAAGGCGGCTACCTCCTCTTCGGCGGCAAGCAGACCTACGACTCAGGCAGCGCCAAGTTCAACCGCACACGCAACGGTCGTAAATGGGGAGACATCGAACTCGCTCTCAAGTATGAGTTCCTCGACATGAACGACTACAAAGACCGCGGCGACAACGCCATCTACGGCGGTTCAGCCGAGCTTTACGGTGCAGGTCTCAACTTCTACTTCGGAAAGAACGTGAAGTTCGCCATCAACTACCAGTTTGTCAACAACGACCGTTATGCTAACGGTAAGGGCAAGCTCTATGTCGGTCTCGATGCTGAAGGCAACCCAACCAAGGACTACACAAAGGTCGTAGCTGGCGACGGCGATGCCGGCGTGAACTACCACATGCTCCTCGGTCGTTTCCAGATCGCTTTCTAATTCATAATAATGTGTAACTTTAAAATTGAGAAACTATGAAAAAGATATTGTTTGTGGCTATGGCCCTTATTCTTGGTCTGACTTCATGCGTGAAAGACAAGAAGTACCCAGGCATCACAATCACCGACCTCAAGTACAGTCCGGCAGCAGTCACCGAGTTCACACCTGTGACAGTGACAGCCAACATCAAATGCTTCAACAGCTTCGAGGCTAAATTGTACTACACAATCAACAATGTAACCACCGATGTCAAAATGAATTCTGTTGGCGGCGATGTGTATGGTGCAACAATTGCTGCACAAAGCGACAATACAACTGTCCGCTTCTATGTGGAAGCAACCAACGACGACTACACCGCTTCATCAGCAAGCATGGAATACACTGTGGGCGCTGTCCAAGTCGACTACAGCGTGCTCCGTCTGAACGAGTTGAACGGTAACGACAAATTCATCGAAATCTACAACTCAGGTACAGATCCTATCAACATGAACGGCGTGTACATCGTAAAAGACGAGACCAACCAGAACTGGACAGCTGACGCCAACGTCAACATCGAAGCCGGTGGCTATTTGCTGCTTTACAGCGAAGATGTGACTATCGAAGGCGGTCCTCAGGAAGGCTATCCGGAAAATCTCACATTCCACAGCGGTCTCTCAGCCAAGAAGAACGTCCGCATCCAGCTCTTCACACCTGCAGGTGAAAGCATAGACGACTTCAACCTCGTTGACATCGACCAGAACGGCGCAGCTTATAACTATCCTGGCAACCAGGCTCCTGCATCATACAGCGTCAATGCAGACGAAGACTGGTACTATTCAGACGCCACTCCAGGCATGGAAAACGTAGACGGCGAAAACATAGTGCTCGGTCTTGAAGGCGACGTCCCTCCGACCCCACCTACACCGGACTACACCAACATCGTACTCAACGAGTTGAACGGCACCAGTGGAGCAAAGTATATCGAGTTATACAACAAAGGTGAATTCGATCTTGCATTGAATGGCATGTACATCATGAAAGATGACAAGGCCGATCCTGTCTGGACAGGTGACGGCTCAATCACAGTACCGGCACACGGATATGTAGTGCTTTATAGCGAAGACGTTGTAGTTGACCACCCTGAACTTGAAGGCACCAACTACATCTTCAACAGCGGCCTCTCTCCAAAGAAGACTCTCTATCTTGGCCTATTCTTGGCTGATGGCACCGAGAGCAACGTATTCACAAGAGGCTCAGGTGAATGGAATGTGACTATCTCAGATGTTTCTCCTATGACCTACTCACGCACTCCAGACGGTGGCGAGTGGAAGTTGGCAGAAGCAACAGAAGGCGCAGCCAACCCTGCAACTGGTGACGATATTCCTCAGGAATAATAAAAATCAAATAAGCTTTTCTGCAAGCTCAGATGTTATGATTCATGACGTCTGGGCTTGCCGAATGCTTAAGCAAATTTAATCTCAATTTTTAAATTTTAAACAAGAAATGGCAAAAGAAGAAATGAAAATCGGCGAAGTGTCAAAGCCGAGATTTGAGTTCCGTTCATTCGGCCAGTGCTTCTGCGAGGCTCACAAACGTATGGCCCGCCTGTCAGCACCGGTGCCGGAAAAAGTGTGGGAGCGCCTCAGTGACGAGATTTACATCATCTCACGCAAGAACGATATAAACAACACCAAGATCCGCGACGGTAAGATGGACATCAAGACTTACGTCCAGACAGTCGACGGCCTCGAGCAGTGGAATCCTCTGATGAAGGGCGAGTTCCCGATTGCAAAGGAAGTGCTCGAGAAAGAAGTGTTCCCGGCTTTCATGGTTGAGATGCCCAAGCTCACCAAGGACACCTACACTTACGAAGAGTTCATCGCCATGGTGAAGGCCAACCCGGACCTCGCCGCAGTCCGCGTACACAAACGCCGCTTCGGTTACATGGTCAACGACACCATCTGCGAATATGGTGAAGTGCTCATCAACGGAGCCAAGATAGTGACCATCAACTCAGAGTCGACCGAAATCGATGACATCAAGAAGACCATCAAGGAATGCGGTCTCGAAGGTGTAGAAAACATCAACTATTTACAGGCTATCAAGCGCGTCATCGGCATGTCCGACAAACCGCTCGCAAACGAATAAGAATATGGCACAGGAAATAGAAAAAAAGTTTTTGGTTAAGGGTGACTTCAAAGCTGAAGCATTCAAAGCCACACGAATCACCCAAGGTTATCTCTCGAGCGTGCCGGAGCGTACCGTCCGCGTCAGAGTGAAGGGTGACAAGGGATTCATTACCATCAAAGGCATAGGCAACGCTTCTGGCGCCGCCCGCTTTGAGTGGGAAAAGGAAATTCCTGTAGAAGAAGTGCAGCAGCTTCTCGAGATCTGCGAGCCGGGCGTCATCGACAAGACACGTTACCTTGTCAAGAACACCGACGGCAAGCACACTTGGGAGGTTGACGAGTTCTACGGCGACAACGACGGTCTCACAGTGGCCGAAGTCGAACTCACCGACGAGAACGAACCTTTCGACAAACCGGCTTGGCTTGGCCAGGAAGTAACCGGCGACCCGAAATATTTCAATTCAATGTTGATGAAAAATCCTTATAAAAACTGGAAATAACAAAATTGTAGAGACGGACTTCGGTTCGTCTCTACTCTAAAAACTTTAACCATTTAAACATGTCCTTCGATCCATTAGATATGAACAATTACAAGGTGGAAAAGCTGCCTAAGATGCAGAAATCCTCCTTTGAGCAATGGATGGCCCGCTTGGGAGGCCCTATAGCCATCCTCGCCTTCATATTGCTATATTGGTTCGTCCCTCTCGGATTCATCGACAATCTCAACCCCGAGATGTTGACAGCCAAAGCGTTAAAACGTTACAACGACATAGGCGGTGACGCTTTCCTGCGCTCCAACTACGCCATGTTCGCCATATTCGTTGCCGGTCTGATACTCTGGATGACAGAGGCCATCCCCAACTACCTGACCTCGCTCCTGATCATACTGGGTATAGTCATTTGCAACGTCACCTCTCAAAAAGAGGCTCTGGCCCAGTTGGGTCACCCGGTCATGTGGCTCAACATTCTGTCGTTCGTGCTTGCCAGCATGCTCGTCAAGACACAGTTCGCGAAGCGACTTGCCCTTGCCTTCGTGATAAAATTCGGCCGCAGCGCCAAGGGAGTTCTCTGGAGCTTCCTCATCATCAACCTGGTGCTTTCGGCTTTCATTTCGGCCACCACGGTTAAGGCCACCATTATGCTGCCTATCTTCATGACAGTGTGTGCCATCTACGGAGCCACTGGCGAACACCGCAACAACTTCGGCCGTAACCTCGTCATACAAAACCTTTTCCAGGTGAATGTCGGTGCCAACGCGTTTTATACCGGCAGTGGCGCTCACCTGTTGGCCATCTCGCTCATAGCCGGATTTGCCGGCAGCTGCGACTTCGGCTACTCCGACTGGTTGGTCGCTGTAGGCCCAATGAGTGTAATCACTCTGGCGGTGGGCCTTATTTTGGGCATATACGTCTTCTTCCCCATGAAGAAAGAAGAACAGAAGCCTCAGATTGAAGGCGGTCTGGAGCGTCTTAAAAAGGAGTTAGACGCCATGGGTAAGATGAAGGCTGAAGAATACAAAGCCGTGGGCATCTTCGTCCTGGTGCTCTTCCTGTGGGTGACAAAAGGCACTTTCCACAATATCGACGAGACCATCGTGGCTCTGTTAGGCGCCATCCTCGCCCTGCTTCCAGGCATAGGCGTGGTAAAATGGAACGACGTCGACATCCCTTGGCATCTGATGCTCTTCTCTGCTGGTGCCTATACTCTGGGCTCAGGCCTCAACGCCACCGATCTCCCGAACACCATGGTAAACGCCGGCTTCGACAGCCTCGGCATCACAGCCGACACCCCATTCTGGGTGCTTTACGTCATACTCACTTTCCTGATGATGTATTCAGGACTTATTTTCCAAAGCAAAACCATACGTACCATGGTATTTGTGCCTATCGCGCTGGGCGTGGAGGCACGCTTCGGATTCCCACTGTTGAGTCTCTCACTCCCGGTGGCCATGCTCATAGAACACTGCTACGTGCTGCCGTTCAACAGCAAACCTGCGGCACTGCTATATAACACAAACATGTACAGCATGACCGATGCCTTCAAATACGGCATCACCATGATGACATTTGCTTGGGTACTCATCCTCGTCTGGGGCGACACAGTGCTCCGTTGGCTGGGCATCACACCCGGACTGTTTTTCTAATTGATTGAAGCTATGATAGATATCCAAACGAAAATACACGATAAGTTCTCCATAGAATTCAAGGTTGGATTCAGTGGCAGTGATGACGTCAAAATTAACCATTTCGACGTCAACTCGTGGATTTTTATACCCAATAGCTTGTATATCAACAAGGCAACTTACAGCAAGGACCGCTTCTACACCGACGTAAAGTCGAACATCCGTCTGCTCACCCCTTCTTACACCCTCAAACAGATGGTTGAAGGCGACGATGCCCCCATGCAGCAAGTGATAGACTCTTTGCCCGACATCAACGAGTTTGAGTTCCAGATGAAACTGTTCGGCTCCATATTCAAGAGTTCCATCCGCAATATCTCCGCCATAATCATAAAGGAAAAAGACACAGATGCCGCAAAGCGTCTGTGCGACGAGTTTATTGCCGATACACAGACAGTTCTTAAGGCATATCGCATGGTTTTCGGCATGATTGACCCTAAAGACGGGGCCAGGCTGGTCAAATTCAGGTTTACCGATGAGTTTATCAGCCATCAGTTGCAAATCCAAACGATGAAGGTCATAAAGGCTTTACAGCATCGCGAAGGCATGGAAGATACCGCCAAAACCCTTATCGACATACTGAGGAAAGAAACTGACTACAAGATTGCCAAAGGCTACAGTCATGTGATAATAAACGACGAGCTCAACAACCGCGAGCTGGTGAACCATCACAGCAAGCTGAAGAAATATATCGAGAGCGCCTTGTACCTGAACGTCAACACCACTCAGGACGGTCAGGCTGTGAAACAGATTTCGTTCAGTCTGGCAGCCGGTCTGGCCATGATGGTCTACCTGCTCATAACCACACTCTTCCAGAAATACTGGGGCAATTACCCCAACCTGATTTTCTTCATACTCGTCATATTTTACATACTGAAAGACCGTATCAAGGAACTCACACGTTGGATGTTCGCCTATCAGTTGAAAGACAGGTATTACGACAACAAGACTGTCATCAGCATCAACGGCAATCATGTCGGAGTCATGAAAGAAGGTATGGACTTCATTTCTGAAGACAAAGTGCCTGACGAAGTGATGCAGAAGCGCAGCCGCACAAGGCTCGAAGTCGAAAACAAGCTGCTGGACGAGAAAATCATCCTATACAGAAAACGCGTTGAAATTGACAACGATGTGCTTGGAAACCAATACAATTACGACTTCAAAGGCATCAACGACATAATAAGATACCACATCAACTATCTGACCAAAAAGATGGACAACCCCGAAACTTTCATCGACTGCATAGACGATAAGGGCGAGGTGAGTACCATTACGGCTAACCGTGTGTATTATCTGCACATAGTTATGCAATTCAAGTGGGAAGATCACGTTGAATACAGGGCATTCCACGTGTCGGTCAACAGAAACGGAATTTTAGACATTAAAACTAACTAACAATGAAGACTACCAAAACAAATGTTTTAGCTGAAGTAAAGCGTTATGTCATCATCACCTTGGCCTTATTGATGATGGCTTTCGGTTGGACAGCATTTTTAATTCCCAATCATGTGTTGGGCGGTGGAGTGAGCGGTATAGCCACTCTGATTTTTTACGCAACCGGTATTTCAACCGGTGTTTCTGTCTTCGTTATCAACGCCATTTTGGTGCTGATATCGTTGAAGGTGTTGGGGCCTTCGTTTGGCATAAAGACTGTCTATTCCATAGTCGTGGCCTCGTTGTTCTTCTCAATTTTGCAACATTACATCACCGAGCCCATGCTGGCCGGCGAAATGCAGCTTTTCGTTGACGAGAAGTTTTTATCGGCTCTTATTGGAGGCGGCATGGCCGGCATAGCCATAGGCATAGCCTTCACCCAAGGCGGCAGTACAGGAGGCACCGACATTGTGGCCATGATGATTTGCAAATACCGCAACATATCGCAGGGCAAGGTGATACTGTTCATAGACGTGATAATTATCGGATGCTCATATTTCGTTGTGGAAAACGACAAGATACAGACCATAATCTACGGTTTTGTGACCATGGGTATCTGCAGCTATTGCATAGACCTTGTTCTGACAGGTAACAAACAGTCGGTACAGGCCTTCATATTCACAACCCAACCTGAAAAGGTTGCCGAACGCATAAGCACAGAGATGCGCCGTGGTGTAACTCTCATAAAAGGCACCGGCTGGTACACCAAACGCGAAGGCGACATTCTGATGGTGGTGACCCACAAACGCGAGTCTCAACAGATTTTCCGTATAGTTAAGGAAGAAGACCCAAAAGCCTTTATGACCATGAACACAGTAATGGGTGCTTACGGCAAAGGGTTTGAGATGATAAGAAAATAAAGGGAATTTATTCAGTACCTGAGGCCGGGGTCGAACCGGCACGTCCACAATGGACACAGGATTTTAAGTCCGGCGCGTCTACCGATTCCGCCACTCAGGCACTTATTTTAGAGCGGAAAACGAGACTCGAACTCGCGACCCCGACCTTGGCAAGGTCGTGCTCTACCAACTGAGCTATTTCCGCAAATTTTGCTTGCAAAATTTGCGGCTTTTCTTCGCGACTCGGCATTGCTCAAGCAAGCTTGGCACTGCGCTCGCTGCTCAGAAAAGTCCGCGTTCCTTCTATTGAAGGCCATCGTAGTACAAATATGCTACGAGAATTTTGCAGCGTTAATTCTTTCAAAGAACTTCGAGCGGAAAACGAGACTCGAACTCGCGACCCCGACCTTGGCAAGGTCGTGCTCTACCAACTGAGCTATTTCCGCAAATTTTGCTTGCAAAATTTGCGAGATTCTTGTCACGACTCGGCAAAACTCAAACAAGTTTGGCTTTGCGCTCGCTGCTCCAAGAATTCCGCAATCGCCTTTTGTGGCTTTTAGACAAGCAAGAATTCCTATTTGGAATTGCGGTGCAAAAATACAGCTTTTTTTAATACCGCCAACGTTTTTTTGAAAATTTTTTAATCGAGAGATAACTATCTGATTATCAGATATTACAAACGACAAACCCTAAACTGAAAACTGAAAAAATCAATATTTCTTAAGCATCTTTTTAATCTCATTCAGCTTCATCAGGGCTTCGACAGGGGTAAGAGTATCTATATTGATGTTGAGGATATCGTCTTTGATTTGCAACAGAAGCGGGTCGTCCAACTGTATGAAACTCAGCTGCATATTGTCCACCTTCTTGCTTTCTTTGACAGCTTGATCGAGGTTGTCGTGCGAATGCGACTTTTCAAGCATAGTCAGCAGTGCGTCGGCGCGGTCAATCACCTTGCGGGGCATGCCAGCCATAGCGGCCACATGTATACCGAAACTGTGAGCGCTTCCACCACGCTTCAATTTGCGCAGGAAGACGACTTTGTTTCCAACTTCCTTAACCGTAACGTGATAGTTCTTGATGCGAGGGAATGACTCCTCCATCTCATTAAGCTCATGATAGTGAGTCGCGAACAGCACCTTGGCGCGCGACTGCGGATGCTCGTGAAGATATTCGGTTATGGCCCAGGCTATGCTGATGCCGTCGTAGGTACTGGTGCCACGTCCGATTTCGTCGAGCAGTATGAGGCTACGGTTGGAAATGTTGTTCAAAATGGAAGCGGTCTCGTTCATCTCAACCATAAAAGTTGATTCGCCCGACGAGATATTGTCGCTGGCACCCACACGGGTGAACACCTTGTCAACCAAGCCTATGCGGGCTGCCGACGCCGGCACAAACGAGCCTATCTGCGCCATCAGCACTATGAGAGCGGTCTGACGTAACAGAGCCGACTTACCCGACATATTAGGTCCTGTGATTATTATGATTTGCTGCTTCTCGCGGTCAAGGTACACATCATTGGCAATATACTCCTCTCCCACTGGCATCATCTGTTCGATAACAGGGTGACGTCCGTCCTTGATGTCCAAAACATACGACTCGTCGACAGTCGGCATCACATATTTGTTGTTCAAAGCTATGAAACCGAAGTTCACCAGACAGTCGATCTTGGCAACTAAGGCCGCATTGAGCTGAATAGGTGCCACATACTCGGCAGTAGCAGCCACCAGCTCGGCATAAACCCGGTCCTCTATGACCTGTATGCGCTCTTCCGCGCCCAATATTTTCTGTTCGTATTCCTTCAGTTCCTCTGTGATGTAACGTTCTGCATTGGCCAATGTCTGCTTGCGTATCCACTCTGGCGGCACCTTGTCCTTGTGAGTGTTGGTCACTTCCAGGTAATAGCCAAAAACATTGTTAAAGCCCACCTTCAGCGATGAAATGCCCGTGGCTTCAGCCTCGCGGCGCTGAATATTCATCAGGTAATCCTTGCCGGAACGTGAGAGATTGCGTAGCTCGTCCAACTCGTCGTTGACACCCTCGGCTATGTAATTGCCTCTTGAGGTCATGGCTGGAGCGTCGGGGCGGATTTCCTTGTATATCCTCTGGCAGATGGCCTCACAAGGATTCAACTGGTCGGCATAAGCCTTGACCGAAGGGCTGTCACTTTCCTTGCAGAGGTTACGGATTATGCCTATCTGCTCCAGAGCACGAGCCACCTGAAGGAGCTCGCGAGGGTTTACCCGAGCGAGCGATACTTTGGAGATCAGTCTTTCCAGGTCACCCACTTGACCTATGGCCTCCTGAAACTTGGCTATGACCTCCCGGTTTTTGTAAAAATAGTCGACCACCTCGTAGCGTGCCTGTATCTGTTCTTTATTCTTCAAAGGCAGTGATAACCAGCGGCGTAGCAGACGCGATCCCATGGGCGACACAGTCTTGTCGATAATGTCGATAAGGGTCTTCGCGTTGGGATTAGGGGTGTTGAGCAGCTCCAGATTACGAATCGTAAACTTGTCGAGCCACACAAACTGTCCTTCGTCAATTCGTGAGAGCGAGGTGATGTAATCTATCTTATCGTGTTGAGTTTCATGCAGATAATGTATGGCGGCTCCGGCTGCCACTATGCCTTTTGGGAAGTCGTCCACTCCAAACCCCTTTAGCGAGGTGGTGTTGAAATGACGAGTCAGTATGTCGTTGGCATAATCGTCGGTAAACACCCAGTCGTCAAAAACCGTTATGTAATACTTATCGCCGAAAGTTTCGACAAACTCCTTGCGTTTGTTGCGCTGGCAAAGCACTTCCGATGGGTTGAAGCTCTGCAGCAGCTTATCGATGTAGTCGTTGTTGCCCTGTGTCAGATAGAACTCGCCGGTTGACACATCCAGGAAAGCTATGCCGCTTCCTTTTTTGTCGAGATGCACTGAGGCCAGGAAGTTGTTCTCCTTCTGCTGAAGCACGTTGTCGTCGTATGTCACGCCAGGGGTTACCAGCTCGACTATTCCGCGCTTCACCAAACCTTTGGTAGCCTTTGGGTCTTCCAATTGTTCACATACAGCTACTTTCAAGCCCGCTCTGACGAGCTTGGGCAGATATGTATCCAAGGCATGATGAGGGAAACCGGCCATTTCGGCTCCGTATGCGGCTCCGTTGGAACGACGTGTCAGCACTATGCCCAATACTTCGGACGATTTGATGGCGTCTTCGCCGTATGTCTCATAAAAATCGCCTACTCGGAACAGCAGCATAGCCTCAGGGTATTTAGCCTTGAAAGCGTAGTACTGTTTCATTAAAGGGGTGTCGTTCGAACCGGATGCCATAATCAGTTTGTGATGCGAATAATTTACAAAATTACACTTTTTTCCTGAATCAGCGCTCAAAAAAAATAGTATTTTTGTGGAAAATTTCAGGATATGCGCAAGCTTACAATGCCGGAGCTGAACAGGCTCACTGTCGACGACTATCACAATATTGACAAAATACCTATTATTATAGTGCTTGACAACGTACGGTCAATGGAAAACGTGGGTTCGTTTTTCCGCACAGCCGACGCTTTCCGCATAGAAGCCATCTACCTCTGCGGCATCACCGCCCGTCCGCCTCACCGAGAGATTCACAAAACCGCTCTCGGAGCCGACGAAAGTGTCAATTGGAAGTATTTTGAAACGACCAAAGAGGCCTGCGAGCAGCTTAAAGCAATGAATTACAGGATTTTTGCAGTGGAGCAGGTGGAAGGCAGCATCATGCTGAACGACTTCAAGACTCCGGAGCATTCTGCATACATATTCGGCAACGAAGTGGAAGGCGTTGACGACGAGGCTCTCGCATATTGCGAGCAGGCTGTTGAGATACCTCAACAAGGCACAAAACACTCCTTGAACGTCTCCGTCAGCGGAGGCATAGTGATGTATCATCTTTTCAACGACATGGACATCGCCAGAAAATAAAAAATCAAAACTATTGATTATCAAAACGATAAAAAATATAAAATTTTTACTTTTTTTAGTTATATATTGAAAAATATACTATTTTTGCAAGTTGAAATACTAGGACAATTATTATTTAAATTTTTAAAAATTATGAATAAATCTACATTTGCAAAATCATTGCTAATCATCGCTTTAGCAGTGCTTCCATTGACCTTCTTCGGTCAGAACGATCAGGCCAATGAGAATCAGAAAAAAGAGAAAACCAGCTACTGGTATGTCGGTTTCAACGAAGGTGCAACATTGTTGTTCGGTGACAACAAGACTTGGGACTTCGAAAACGTCAGACCAGAGTTGGATGTTAACGGCGGTTTCGTGTTTGCTAAGCACTTTGCTGTATACGGCAGAATCGGTGCCGGTACATTGAGAGGCAAATTGAACAACGTATTCAAAGTAGAAAACGCCAGCTTCATCGCTTACGACTTGAACTTATCAGTTGACCTCGTTAGCCTTATCTGGGGTTACAACCCTGATAGAGTGTTCGGTCTGAAACCACACGCCGGTTTCGGTCAGATGCAGTACCAGGCCAGAACAATCTTAGCCAACGGCCAAGTGTTGAAGTTCGGTTATGACGATGCAACAACCACATCAAAGGGTAACGGTATCGGCGGCAGAAAAGTCGTTTGGGAAGTTCCTATGGGTATTGAATGCGAATTCAACCTCAACAGAAGAGTTGCTTTGTTACTCGATGTCATGACAACTTACACCGACACAGACGGTTTGGAGGCTTACGTAGGTGGCAAACACTACGACTGGTTCTCAGCAGTTAACGTCGGTTTCAGATACAAATTCAGACCAAGAAAAGAAACTCCTTGCGTACCGGATGAGACAGAACTGAACGAGTGCAGAGAGGCTTTACAGCAGGCTCAGGAAGCATTGGAGCAGTGCCAGAAAGATAAAGAAGCCGCTGAAAAAGCAATGCAGGAGGCTCAGGCAGCCGCTGCAGCAGCTGAGGCAGAGAAAGCAGCAAGCAAAGCTGAAGTTGAGTATGAGGCAAAAGATATGCACCTCACATTCGCTATGGGCAAAGCTGTTGTTGAGAACACACCAGCTAACAAAGCTGAGTTGAAGAAGATCACTGACGATGTTGAAAACGGCAGAGAGATCGACGAAATTAAAGTCGTCGGTCACGCTTCACCAGAGGGCAATGCCGCATACAACCAGAAGCTTTCAAAAGACCGCGCCGATGCAACAGCCAAGTTCATCAAAGACGGTATGGGCGAGAAAGCTAACGATATCAACTTCGTAACAGAAGGTAAAGGTGCTGACTGGGATGGTTTCATCGCTGAAATCCAGAACTCAGACATGGCCGACAAAGATCAGATTATCAACGAGCTTCAGAACTCAGACGACAAAGTCGCCGCTCTGAAGAAGATCTCTGCAAAACACCCTGAAATTAAGAAGTTCTATCCAGAACTCAGACAGACTGAAATCTTGATCAAGTAAGGTCTAGATACAGTAGATAAAAAAAGGTCTCCGACATCGGAGACCTTTTTTGTTATATCAGAGCACCAACCTGTGAATGCCCACATCGTAAGGTTGGTCTATGGCCTCCAGTATCTTCTCGTAATCGCGCTGGTTGGCCACAAAGTCAATGTTGTTGGTGTCTAGAATGAGTATGCGCATATCGGTCTGCTGCTTGATAAAGTCGAAATAATTCTGTTGCAGATGCTCCAGATACGAGTCTTCGATCTGCTGCTCGTAATCGCGGCCGCGCTTGTGAATGTTGTGCTGCAGGTGTTCCACGTCGAGGTAGAGGTACACCATCAGCTCAGGCTTTGGGATATTGGAGAAGATGATGTTGAAAAACCTCGAAAAGAGCTCGTATTCCTCAGGCTGAAGTGTTTCGCGCGAGAAAACCAGCGACTTGGCCGCATAATAGTCGGAGATGATAAAGTCGTGGAATAAGTCCAGATTGATAAACTTATCCTTCAACTGTTGATAGCGCAGCGCTAAAAACGTCATCTCAACCTGAAAGGCGTATTTGTCGGGTTCCTTGTAAAACTTGGCCAAAAACGGATTCTTGTCGGGCTCATACTCCTCCAGTATCAGTTTGCCGTTAAACTCACTCGCAATACGGGTGGCAAGAGTGGTCTTGCCGGCTCCCATGGTACCTTCTATCGCCAGGTAATTATATCTCATACCTTATTTATATAATTTCACTTTCCCTTCGTCTTGACAGCACTCGAGCAGCTGCCTGTTAGTAAGCTTCAACACCGGATGCAGCATATCGGCTGCCACGTCACATAAAGGCAACAAGGTGAAACGCCTTTGCTGAAGCCTTGGGTGTGGCGCTGTAACCATCTGTGTGTCAACTATTTGATCTCCAAAATATAGAATATCCAAATCCATCGGACGGGAGGCATAACCTTGGTGCACTATGCTACGGTCGCGACCCAACTCCTTCTCAATTGACAAAAGCCTTCCCATCAGCTCGTCTGGCTCCAGAGCAGTTGTAAGCTGTATCACCTGATTCAGAAACCATTGCTCGGCCTCAAAGCCCCAAGGCTCAGACTCATAAATGCCCGACTTGGCAGTAATCAATCCGCATCGGCCGGCAATCATGTCACAGGCTTTATCAATAAGAGCCTCACGGTCGCCCATGTTTGATCCCAGCAATATTAAAACGGATTCCGAAGCCATGCAAAAAATTTTATCTTTGAAAACGCAAATATAATGAAAAATGCAGTATCTTTGAAAAAAATTTAAAACCGTGAAGCAGTTCTTCAAATTCATGTTTGCATCATGTCTGGGTTCAGCCTTGATGCTGATTGTAGTATGTTTGATTTTTATATGGATGGCCGGTTCCAGCACCTCTGACACTGTCACTGTCAAGCCTAAAACCGTGCTTTACATGAACCTCGATTACGACATTCCGGAAAGGACAACGGAAGACGACATCATGGCCACTATGCTGAGCCTCAAAGACGAAGACAGCGACCTTTCGGGCATGAACGACATCATAGCTAACATTGACGCCGCAGCCGAAGATCCTAACATCAGCGGCATATTCCTCGAGTTGTCATCCATAGGCACCTCCCCTGCCAACATAGAAGAAATCAGAGAACACATAATCAGTTTCCGCGAATCCGGAAAATTTGTGATTACTTACGGCGAGACTATGGCGCAGAATGCGTATTACCTTGCCACAGCCGGCAACGAGATTTATCTCACCCCCGACGGAATGCTAGACATTCACGGCATGGCTTCGCAGGTGATGTTCTACAAGCACCTCTTGGACAAACTCGACATAGAGATGCAGATTATCAGAGGCCCCAACAACAAGTTCAAGAGTGCTGTTGAGCCTTATTTCCTCGACAAAATGAGCGATGCCAACCGCGAGCAGATGGAAAAACTGCTCAACTCAATTTGGTACAAGATCTTAACGGATATCAATGTTTCACGCGGCATCAGTATAAACAGAATCAACGAGTTGGCTGACAACCTGACACTGACCTTCGACGCCAAGGTTGCCTTGGACGAGAAGTTTGTGGACGGCTTGGCATACCGTGACCAAATCATATCCAGAATCAAGACTCTGGCTGGCATTCAGCCGTCAAAGAAAATCACGGTACTGACCAATATGCAGTATGCTACAGCACGGCCTGAGCCGAAGGCGAAGGCCGACAAAATTGCCGTCATCTATGCTAACGGACAGATTTACGACGGCAAGGGCGACGACACTAAGATAGGCTCCACCACCCTTTCGAAAGCCATACGCGAAGCCCGTGAAAACAGAAAGGTGAAAGCCATAGTGATGCGCGTCAACTCACCTGGCGGAAGCGCCCTCGCATCGGAGGTGATTCGCAGAGAGGTTGAGCTGGCCAAGGCCGAGAAGCCTTTCATCATCTCAATGGGCAATTATGCTGCATCAGGCGGATACTGGATTTCGACTGAAGGCGACTATATCTTCGCCGACGCCACCACTCTGACAGGTTCAATCGGGGTGTTTGCCACCATCCCTAACGCCAAGAAATTCCTCAACGACAGGATAGGCGTCACCTTCGACGTGGCTAAAACCAACAAGAATGCCGACTTCGGAAGCATAGCAGAGCCTCTGACACCTTATCAGAAGGCCACCTTGCAGAAATATGTAGGCGACACTTACAACGACTTCACCTCTCTGGTGGCACGAACACGCGGACTGCGCCAGAGCTATGTGGACTCAATAGGACAAGGCCGTGTATGGTCGGGCGCAGACGCTTTGGACCTCGGCCTCGTTGACGAATTAGGCGGGCTCGACAAGGCCATAGCATTCGCTGCAAAACAGGCCAACCTCACCGACTATTCCATCAAGAACTATCCTAAGCAAGACAGCTGGAAAGATCTGCTGTTTAGCGGCAACCTGCCTGAGCCTTACACAAAGTCGTTGATGAAGAAGAAATTGGGAGACAAATATTCATATTTCGAGACTTTTGAAAGCATTACAAATCTCGAAGGCGTACAGGCTCTGATGCCGTTTATGATAATAGACTGATAATAATGGTTTTAGAAGATTTTAACGACATAAGATCATATACCGACCAGGAAATCCCTGAGGCGATGGAGTTTTTCATCAACGACGAGGTTTCACTGGAAGTTGCAAAGACAGTAATACCCGACGCTTCAATAGAGCAGATCAAGGGACTGCTTGGAAGCATCAAGACCATAGACGAGTTTCAGAAAACCGTGATGACACGTTTTGTCAACTGGATTATTACAAACACCATGAACCGTGTTGACACTCAAGGGTTTGAGACTCTCAAAAAAGACAAGGCATATCTGTTCACTGGCAATCACCGCGACATAACTCTGGACGCTTTCATACTCCAGAGTTGCATGGTGGATCATAATCTGCCCACCTCAAACATAGCTTACGGCACCAACCTCATCATGAACGAGCAGATTGACGTGTTCAGCCGCGCCAACAAGCTGTTCAGGGTGGAAAGGTCGCACAATGTGAGGGAACTGACCCAGAACTCCCAGCATCTGTCTGACTATATCAGATTTCTTATCCAAGCCGGACAGTCGGTATGGATAGCCCAGCGCAACGGCCGCACCAAAGACGGCAACGACAAGACCGACCACGGACTGATCAATATGTTTTCGATGTCGGGCGACCGTAAAAACCTGGTGCCTAACCTTGTAGAGCTGAACATCACCCCTATCGCCACCTCGTACGAATACGAGCCCTGCGCCATGATGAAAGCCCGTGAAAGCTACATCAAGGAGCGTGACGGCGTCTACGTGAAACAGCCCATGGAAGACATGGATAGCGTTATGTCAGGCATCAAGAAGAAAAAAGGCATAATGACCATATCCATTTGCCCCACAATCACTTACGACGACTTAAAACCTTACGAAAACGGAGATAAACACGAGATTATCAAGGTGGTGGCCGACCTGATTGACCAAAGGATATACGAAAACTATCACCTTTATCCCAACAACTACATCGCACACGACTGGCTGTCAGGCACTTCAACCTTCAAAAAGTATTATACTCAAGAGGAAAAAGACAGTTTCAAGGCTTATTGCGACAAGATTTTCTCCAAACTCCTGAACGAACTCGGCAACGAGGCTGAGCCAAGGTTTACTGAGATTTTGCTGGGGATTTACGCTATTCCGGTTGATAATAAGCTACATTGCTAACTCGCCCCATTTGTCGATGAGGTATTGCAAGTCCTCTTTCTTCTTACCGTAAGACCAGTAGAAATTGTCGTCGACTTTCACCTCGGGGTGGGCGGCTGGGTTAGCCATGACCTCGTCAAGCACAGCGAGTTCCTTCTCCATAGCGTCTATCTGCTCCTCGAGTTTCTTAATCTCTTTTTCGACACGGCGTTTCTCGCGGTCATCGGCTTTCTTGGCCTCGTAATCGATTTTATTTTGGGAAACCACTGGTGCAGCCTGCTGCTGAACCTTCTGTTTACGGTTAAGGTCATCCAATTCCTTGAGGCGCTTCTCTTCGAGGAAATCGTAGATATCGCCTATGTATTCCTTGATATGAGGCTTGCGGAACTCATAAACTTTGGTTGTAAGTCCCTGAAGGAAGTCACGGTCGTGGGAAACCACTATGAGAGTGCCGTCGAACTGAAGCAAAGCCGACTTCAAAATGTCTTTTGACAGCATGTCAAGGTGGTTGGTGGGCTCGTCGAGCACCAGCAGGTTGGTCGGGAAAAGCAGCATCTTAGCCAGTGACAGACGTGCTTTCTCGCCTCCCGACAGCACCTTAACCTTCTTGTCTATGGTCTCGCCGCTGAACAGGAAAGCGCCAAGCAAAGACTTCACTTTCACACGCATGTCGCCTGTGGCAACGTCGTCCAAGGTTTCAAACACTGTCTTTTCTGGATCGAGCATATCCTGCTGATTCTGAGCATAGTATCCGATTTTAACCTCATGACCCAGTTTCACCTCGCCTGTATGGTCTAGCACTCCGCAGATAATCTTGGCCAAGGTGGTTTTGCCCTCGCCGTTGCGACCCACAAAGGCTATCTTCTCCCCTCTCGGAATCAACAAATTTATGTCGTTAAGTATGTTTTTCTCGCCATACGATTTTGAAATATGGTTCAGTTCGAGTGTCACCTTCCCTGAATGCGGCGCAGGCGGGAACTTAAAGTGCATCACCGACTTGTCGCGGTCGTCAATCTCTACTATATCCATCTTTTCGAGCTGCTTCACACGTGACTGCACCTGTTTGGCCTTGGTGGCTTTGTAACGGAAACGCTCGATAAACGCCTCAATCTCCTTGATTTCACGCTGCTGGTTGTCGAAAGCGGCCTTCTGCATGTCGATACGCTCCTCACGACGCTCCACAAACTCTGAGTAAGCACATTTGTAGTCGTAAATCTTACCCCCCGATATCTCTATGGTACGAACAGTGATATGATCGAGGAAGGCGCGGTCGTGCGACACCATGAAGATGGCACCATAGTAGTTTTTCAAGTAGCCCTCAAGCCATTGTATAGACTCAATGTCGAGATGGTTGGTGGGCTCGTCCAAGAGCAGCAGTTGAGGTTTGCGAAGCAGTATCTTAGCCAGCTCTACACGCATCTGCCAGCCGTTGCTGAACTCCTTCATCTCGCGTTGCATGTCCTCATGGTCGAAGCCGAGGCCTACAAGTATCTGCTCGGCCTCTCCCTCTATGGAATGTCCGCCTATCAAAGTCAGACGTTCGTTGAGAGCGCTCATCTTCTCGCAAAGTTTCTGATAGCTTTCGCTCTCATAATCGGTACGCTGCGAGAGTTCATCCTGCAGCTGGGCCAGATGATTCTCAATCTGATGGTACTCTTCGAAAGCCGTCATAGTTTCGTCGAGCACGGTTTTGGTGGAATGTATATCCTTTTCCTGAGGCAGGTAGCCTATGGTAACATCGTCCGACATCACCACGTTGCCGTGTGTAGGCTGCTCTAAGCCTGCTATAATGCGGATAAGGGTGGTCTTGCCGGCTCCGTTTTTGCCGACCAGACCTATGCGGTCCTTCTCACGAATCATGAAGTTGATGTCGGTGAAAAGGTCCTGACCTGTAAAATGTATGCTCAGGTTCTGTATTGAAATCATTGCACCACAACTTTTTTAAGCACTGAGTTGCCTTCGCCTGAAACGACATTCATAAAATAAATGCCCTCGGTGAAAGCACTCACATCTATAGACGACTGACCGTCGTTATTGTGCAGGTCAAGCTGCAGCACCAGTTGGCCCTGGGCGTTGTACATATAGACAGCGTCGAGGTTATCGCCCTGAATGTTGACAGTGGAGGTAGCCGGATTGGGCCACACATTCACCAGCATCATCTCAATCTGACTTTCGTCCAAACTGTAGGTGGGATCCCATATCATCTCGGCAAAGTCCGGGAAGTCAACGAATGGGTTACGGTTGCCTTGTATATCAAAGATTGCATTGTTGCGGTTGATTTCCTTGTTGTCGACAGGGTCTTCCTCATGCCAGCGCAGCAGCATTTCCATGGCCCAAGGGAGAATAACCGACTTATTGGTCATGTCGGACATGACCCAGTCGCTGTCTTCCATATAGTAGCGCACGCTGACATACATCATGGCTCGAGCCACATCGCCTTTGTATGCATCTATTGGCTCAAACACCGTGCCATTGAATCCGCTAAGTTTGCTAGAGCCCAATTTTCCGCCGTTTAGCGACACCCACGAGACGACAGCCACCTCACCGAAAGCGTGGTTGGCACGTTGGTTGTTAACATATCCGTCTGTGGGAAACACCTGATGAAGGTCGGTTTTCTCGTTGGGATCGTTAGCTGTCCACGACTGCGCCCAGATGTGCTCACGGTTGTAGCAGTCGCCTTCGCCGTTGTAGTTGCCGCATTGGTCATCACCCAGAACATACTGGTATGGAGGTGTACCGTTGGGTACGTCGGAATATATATCCCAAACAAAATCGGTACCAGGTTTCCTATCCGTTGTATAATATGCACCCCACATGCCGCTATATGTCACGTGTTCGTCGTTTTTGATAATGTTATGCAGGGCGGTTTTGAGATTATTACCGGTGAGGCCTTCTGTACCGTTGTAATACCCTTGAGGCTGAGCGTTGAGTCCAATAGTCGCTGCTATCAAGGCCAAAAAAATATATAACCTATTCATAATTAAAATATTTAAAAAAGAATTTTTATACTGTTTTAGGTTACAAAGATACAACAAGAATCAATCGGCTAACAAAAAATTTTAAAATGCGAAAACGGCACGGACACGATGCTTTTGCTCCCTGTCTTTATGGAAATAGGAACCATGCCAAAAGTCAACCACCATGACTGGAGTGGTGGTTGTAGCTTGATGTTCAGTACAAGTCCAATACTCGGTTTCTTGCACGCCCACACATCCAGCCGCGTGTAGATAGCTATTCACATTCTCTGCCTGGTATGCTGAAAAAGAGGTCTCCGACAGGTTTCTATCGGCTCCTGTAAGACTTCTCAGAAGAAGTTTCCACTGACCCAAACTGGGAAGGAACCAGTGGCTTACTCCCTGAGGACAGCATCGTTCATTGTGTTATAAACACATCCGTCAGCGGCTATAACTCTACCAATATCTGCCGATGTAGCCTCGGTGTAGCTCTTCGCTGTCAATGCAATGTCGACAGCGGCATCAGCTGTGATAAAACTATTGGCTGTTATTTCAGGAATGCCTGTGATTGCAGCCGTATAACCTGAGACAGTCACTGTTGGGTTGCTCACTTCAGCCTGCGGGAGCAGTACAGCCCATCTGGCAGCATTGCCCTCTGAATACAGAGTCACGCCGCCTGTTTCCCCAGTAGGTGTGATGCTTGGAGTGGCGAAACTCACTGATGCAATGGTGCTCATGCCTTCCACGGTAACCGTTGTGGATGTTGCGAAGGAAGTGACAAACTTCACTAGACCGCACTGGTTATAAAGTTCACATGAATATTGGGTTATCTCGTGGTCGAACATAACAGAGCCTAATGCCAATACAGGCATTTTGCTGCTCTGATCGGCAATGCTGACAGTGAAATCAGTGGTGGTTCCAGCTGTTATTGAACCCGGGTCTAAATTACCTACAAAGTAGAAATATATCATAGTTCCATCAGACGGAGGTATGATATCACCTCCAAAGGTTTCACTAACACGTGTCAACGTGCCTATATAAGTGCTGCCATCATCATCAGCAAAAGTGCTATGGCTTTCATTTTCACAATATTTTTCATTTAAAAAATTATAAGTATGGATAATACACAGTAATACTATCAATTCTAACTATGCCTTCATAGCTATTACTCATCGACACGCTGGTGGCATTGACGTTTTCGATAGAGCCGTTGCAATCACCGTTTTCCCAAGAAAGTGTGCCGTGAGTGACTGTCGTTTGGTCTGCATGACTTTCACCATACGTACAGTGGAACTCAACTCGTGTAATGATGGTTTTACCATCATCGGACGTAATGGTAAGATTTTTATTATGCCCAATATGTATACCGTAGATATCGCCAGGGCTTTCGCATGTGATGGTAAAGACAGTGCCGTTGTACGTATGTATCTGACTGGTTGTGACGAAGGTCTCACACGG